>ERZ857972.16-NODE-16-length-272547-cov-16.297682_pt1 | contig 272547 bp, 275 predicted proteins | sample MGYA00519757_ERZ857972 | MGnify/ENA primary metagenome ERZ857972 (study PRJEB31778, sample SAMEA3449383) | human gut metagenome | biome: human gut; feature: human-associated habitat; material: faeces | place: United Kingdom | collected 2010/2012 ...
AGTCCGATAACCTCCACCGCGAACTCGAACTGGCCAACCAGCTCGCCTACACGTCATGGGAACGCATCGACATCGCCGGCGCGCAACGGACCATCACGGACACGCAGGACGCCATCGCATCCATCAAAAACGATCCCAAACTCGCCGAACTCGCCAAACAGCGCGACGAACTGAACGCCGAACTCGACCGTGTGGAACGCCAGCGCATCGAATCCGACCAGGCCGCGGCCCGCGCCGGCAGCGCCGTCGAAGCGGCGCTCATCTGGCTGCGCGACCATGCCGACACCGGCACGACGGACGCCGCCGGTGCCACCGCCGACAATGACGATGACGCCGCTTCCGGCCCGCTGCCGGACGAAGTCACGGCGGCGCTCGCCGAATCCTACGACAACCGATTCGCCGGGCTGGCGGACGCGGCCATGCGCGCGCACATGATCATCGGCGCGGGCGCGGCAGGAACGCAGGCGCCGGGGGAGAGTTTCCCCGAACGCACCATCGCCGGCATCGGCAAGGACATGACCTCCCGCATCAATCTGCTGAACGGCCAGGCCGACGCCGCGCGCACCGGCGTCGAATCGAAAATGAGCACCTACATCGCGCTCTACGCGGCCGACGACGACTCGCTGACCGCCAGCGTGGAGGACTACCGGTACTATCTCGACGAACTCGCCAGCCTCACCCAGCTGGCCGCGGTTGCCGCCACCGACGCCGAATACCGGCGCTGCCTCGAACAGCTGCTCAGGAGCTTCCTGACCATCAAACGCGCCATCGACACGGATGCCAGTGACATCCACGACCAGCTTGACCGCATCAACGCCATGCTCAAAGGCCAACAGTTCGGTCCCAAGCACGGCAGCCTGTCCCTGCACGCGGACGTGCGCCGTCCCGAGCGCGCCTTCTGGACGCAGCTCATCCGCGTCATCGGCACCCTGAACGATTGGAAATCCGCCGACGTCAACGATTCCGACGCCTCGCGCAAGGCCTTCGCGGCCTGTGCGCCGATGGTCGGGCTGCTGCGCGCCGAACTCGCGCAGGTCAAGGACACGAACGGCGTGAAAAGCTACGGCGCCCGCAACCTCGACCCGCGCTGCCGCTCGTCCTTCTACGCCATCGTGCATCATGCCGACGGCCCGGATGAACGCATCACCTCCACCGGCGGCCGTTCGGGCGGCGCCTTGCAGGAGCTCACCTCGTTCGTATACGGCGCGGCGCTCATCTACCTGCTCGGCGGCGGCCTGACCAGCGAGCCCTCGTACACCACGCTGTTCCTCGACGAGGCGCTCATCAAGGCCGACGGCCGTTACACGCAGCGCGCCCTCACGGTGCTGCCGCGCCTCGGATTCCAGGTCATCGTCTCCGCTCCGGAAAGCAAGACCGGCGAAATCCTCGAGGTCTCCACCAAGGCCTACGTGACCTACAAGGACCCCGACACCGGCCTCACCTCCCTGCGCGAGGCCGTGCTGCATCAGAATGACATGGACGATGAATCATCGTCGGATATATTGAAGGATGACGGGGTTGCCGAATGAGCAGTCCTGGCGTCGCCGGTATTAAGACGATTCGGTTCGACTCGACGATGTTCGAAAGCAGGTGATGGGAACTATGGTCGGCATGAAAGACATCGCTGCGATCACCACATGCGTGAAGAAACATATGCGTTCACATATGTACGACATCGAACCGGCATGGCCATTTCCCGTGCCGGTGGGATTGCCGGACCAAGCATTTTTGGAAACCAATGCGATTGCGGTGCATGACAACAACAATGAGATACGGCAATGGGCAAGCAAGAATGGTTGCGAAATCATAACCAAGCATCGCACCATAGGCACCTCTGTCGAGCTGATCTCCAAAGTCGTCGTTCCTGACGAATCAATAGCCATGCGTGTGGTTGGTCGTACGCTGGCGGCGGAATGTCGCGAAGCGCGCCGCCGCATAGCATGTCTGGTTGCTGCTTGTGACGTTGCTCCGGAAACAATCGAATCGGCCGCTCGCATGACAGGCCATGAACAGCCTGACGACTTCGATCTGCTTGTCAGCGCAGTTCGATATTTCAGGCATCATGACGTGACCGGTATGACGCCGCGACAGATTCCACTGACAGGATTCAGCGGCAAATGGCTGAATGAGTCAAAAACCAATCGTCGTAAGGCCATTTGCCGACTGCTCGGTGTCGAAACGTTGGGTCTGTCAAAACGGCCGACCGAACTGCGGTTCCGTTATCTCGATCCGGTCCGCGACGATGCTGAGCTCGAACGCATCATATGGTGTCCGTGGGAAGGCGAAGCGTTATCCGGCATTAAATATGCTGTCATCGTTGAGAACAAAGACACGTATCAGACTATGCCGCCGATTGCGCAGGGCATCTGCATATGGGGTTCTGGTCGCGCTGTAAGCGATGCTGTACCTGCGGTTCCTGCACTGCGTGACATGCGTATCGTGTATTGGGGTGATATGGATGCGGATGGACTGGAAATACTTTCGACATTACGTGAATCAGGTATCGAATGCGACTCCATCCTGATGGATTGCGATGCATACGATCGGTACCACAGATTTGGTACCGATCGTACTGAACGCAGCGCGAAGATTGCTATGCGGGAGCCTAAGCCGACGCCCGGCCTTCAATCGGCGGAGCGACGTCTTTATGAACGACTGTGTGCTGACAAAACAATCGCTTATCGGCGTATCGAACAGGAACGCATTCCCATGCGTGATGCAGTTGACGAATTACGCAAGCTTGGCATCCCCGTGGAGTCCATTGAAAATCAGGATTTGCCGATTTAGGCTGAGTGATTGGGGATGTTGCCAAGAGCTAGAACGGCTTAGCTTTTTCTCGTCTCACATTATGCCTTCCGATTAATAATGCAACGGCATTGCATAGCTGCAAGGTCCGGCACTGCTATCCGATACTATCGAACTGTTGTTTTGCGTTGCGCGAGAAGGGACAAACATGGCAACCGCTTGGGGTGACGAGAGTGTGCGGAAAACCGGAGTTCCCTCGCCTATGTACTTGATGGGCGCATGCGTATGTGATGATACGGAAACCGAAACAAGGCAAAGATTGGCGTTGCTTAAGCCCAAAGGAGCAAGGAAATTGCACTGGCGAGACATGCGGCCATCATTGCGTGGCAAAGTCGTTGATGCCATGGCTGCAATGGACATTGATCATGTCATTGTGGCTGCGGTACCAATGAGCCAGTGGAATACCGCCGAACGCGCTCGCCGTAAATGTTTGGAACGTCTTCTGCCTCTGCTGGAAACAGAATACAACGTGGACACGCTTGTGCTTGAACGGCGCGAGATTTCACAGGACAGGAACGATATCCGTTTCATCGATGGATTGAGAAGCCGCAGATTTATCGGGCCAATTCGTGTCGAACTCTGTGCAGGGGAGACTGATGCAAGGCTATGGCTCCCTGATCAGCTGCTAGGAGCGTACGGTGATGCCCAGGCCGGTACTGGAAGATACGATGAATTCCTCGGCCATGTTCGAACAGTGTTCATCGACAGTGATTGATGTCCTAAAACCGTGTATACTTCATGGTAAGCCAACCCCGCTGGGGAAATGGAAGTGAGAGCCGGACGCCCCGAGTATCTTGGGGGCCGGCTCTTGCGTTTCGGTCCACTGATGGTCCGGAATTTTGCATACTCTGGTTCAGTTTTCCGGCCTGACACGCCATCGAACAAGCGTTCGAATTTGGTCGTGTGTTCGGGTATCCTTGGGACAGATTTGGCGCGCGCATGACCGTGCGCGCGGGAACGGTGAGATGGAAGGTGGGGTGTGGCTGTGGCGGCAATGCAGACTGGCGCAAGGCGCGCAACAAGCGCAACGGGCGCGAAAACCAGCAAGGGCAAGAACGGTGAGGTCATCGTCGAAAAGGTGATGACCAGCGACTCCTTCCTGAGCCGGGAGATCAAAAAGGCGCCGCTGATCGAACACGATGGTTCGCTGGTAGCTGATATCTCGCACATCCCGAACGATCTCAAGATCACGATTCAGGGTGCGCGCGAACACAACCTCAAGAATGTCGACCTGGCGATTCCGCGCAATCGCATGGTCGTGTTCACAGGCCTGTCCGGTTCGGGCAAATCCTCGCTCGCGTTTGACACCCTGTTCGCCGAAGGCCAGCGACGCTACGTCGAATCCCTATCCGCCTACGCCCGCCAGTTCCTGGGTCAGATGGACAAGCCCGACGTTGACTTCATCGAGGGCCTGAGCCCGGCCGTCTCCATCGACCAGAAGACCACCAACCGCAACCCGCGTTCTACCGTCGGCACCATCACCGAAATCTACGATTACCTGCGACTGCTCTTCGCCCGCACCGGCATCCCTCACTGCCCTGAATGCGGCGAGCCCGTCGCCTCCCAGACCCCGCAGCAGATCGTCGACACGCTGCTCGGCTACCCGGAGCGCACGCGATTCCAGATTCTCGCGCCCGTGGTCAAGGGCCGCAAGGGCGAGTTCGTGGATATGATCGAGCTGCTGCGCTCCGACGGCTACGCCCGCGCGCTCATCGACGGCGAGATGACGCAGCTGTCCGACGACATCAAACTCACCAAGCAGAAGAAGCACACCATCGAGGTCGTGGTCGACCGACTCGTGGTCAAGGACGGCATCCGCCAACGCCTGACCGACTCGGTGGAAACCGCCCTCAAGCTCGCCAACGGCAGCATCATCATCGACTTCGTGGACGAGGAGGAAGGCAGCCCGGTCCGCCGCCAGCCGTTCTCCGAACACCGCAGCTGCCCGAACGGGCACACGCTCGAACTCGACGAGGTCGAGCCGCGCACCTTCTCCTTCAACGCCCCCTACGGTGCCTGCCCCGCCTGCACCGGTCTCGGCTTCAAACTGGAAATCGACCCGGACCTCATCATCTCCGACCCGGACAGGTCACTGGCCGACGGCGTCATCGAACCGTGGAGCGGCACCAAGATGACCTCCCAGTACTACGGCCACATCCTCGAAGGTCTGGCCAAGGAAATGGGCTTCTCCATGAAGACCCCTTGGAAGGGCCTGCCGGACGACGTCAAGCACGACATCCTCTACGGCCACGACTTCAAGGTCAACGTCTCCTACCGCAATCGCTGGGGACGCCTGCGCGAATACTCCACCGGCTTCGAAGGCGTGATCCGCACGCTCATGCGACGCCACGACGAAACCGATTCGCAGTCCATGCGCGAATACTACGAGTCGTACATGCGCGAAGTGCCCTGCCAGGTCTGCCACGGACGCCGCCTGAAGCCCGAAGTGCTCGCTGTCACCGTGGACGGAAAATCCATCTTCGACGTGTGCGACATGCCCGTCGTACGCGAACTCGCCTGGATCAACGGCCTGAAACTCGAAGGCTCGGCACAGCTGATCGCCGGCGAAGTGCTCAAGGAGATCAAGGCCCGACTCGGCTTCCTGAACGACGTCGGCCTCGACTACCTGACCCTCTCGCGCGCGGCCGCCACCCTGTCCGGCGGAGAAGCGCAGCGCATCCGACTCGCCACGCAGATCGGCTCCGGCCTGGTCGGCGTCATGTACGTGCTCGACGAGCCGTCCATCGGCCTGCACCAGCGTGACAACGAACGCCTCATCGAAACCCTGCACCACCTGCGCGATCTCGGCAACACGCTGATTGTCGTCGAACACGACGAGGACACGATACGCCGCGCCGACTGGGTGGTCGACATCGGCCCCGGCGCCGGCGAACGCGGCGGCGAAGTCATCTACTCCGGCCCCGCCAAGCACCTCATAGAAGCCAAGCGCTCCATCACCGGCGACTACATCGCCCACCGGCGAGAGATCGCTGTGCCCGCCAAGCGCCGCAAGATCCACAAGACCCAGGTGCTCAAAGTCGTGGGTGCCCGCGAGAACAACCTCAAGAACATCGACGTGAGCTTCCCGCTCGGCGTGCTCACCGTGGTCACCGGCGTCTCCGGCTCCGGCAAATCCTCGCTGGTCAACACGATCCTTTACCCGGTGCTCGCCGACAAGCTCAACGGTGCACGCATCGTACCCGGCCGCCACACGCGCGTGGAAGGCGTGGACCAGGTGCGCAAGGTGATCCACGTCGACCAGAACCCGATCGGCCGCACGCCGCGATCCAACCCCGCCACCTACACCGGTGTGTGGGACAAGATCCGCACCCTGTTCGCCAAGACTCCCGAAGCCCAGGTGCGCGGCTACGGCCCCGGCCGCTTCAGTTTCAACGTCAAAGGCGGCCGATGTGAGGCCTGCCACGGTGACGGCACGCTGAAGATCGAAATGAACTTCCTGCCCGACGTCTACGTGGACTGCGAGGTCTGTCACGGCAAACGATACAACCGCGAGACCCTCGAAGTCACGTACAACGGCAAGACCGTGGCCGACATCCTCAACATGCCCATCGAGGAGGCCGCCGACTTCTTCAAGGCGTACACCGGCATCTCCCGATACCTGAAGACCCTCGTGGACGTCGGCCTCGGCTACATCCGACTTGGCCAGCCCGCACCCACCCTGTCCGGCGGCGAATCGCAGCGCGTCAAGCTTGCCACCGAGCTGCAGCGCCGATCCGACGGCAAAACCGTGTACATCCTCGACGAGCCGACCACCGGCCTGCACTTCGAAGACGTGAACAAGCTGCTCAAGGTGCTGCAGTCCCTGGTGGACAAGGGCAATACGGTCATCGTCATCGAACATAATCTGGATGTGATCAAGGAGGCCGACTGGCTGATCGATCTCGGTCCGGAGGGCGGCGACGGAGGCGGCACCATCGTCACGCAGGGCACGCCCGAACAGGTTGCCGAATGCGAAGCCTCATGGACCGGCAAGTTCCTGAAACCCATGCTTTAGCCTTCCATTGCAGCTGACCTCGGGTGGGTTGGGGTGTGTGTTGCTGGACACGCTCCGGGCCGCTCAGGCCAAGTCTTTACGGTCCAGCAACACACACCCCAACCCACCCAATCCCTGATGATTGGCTTAATAGCGAGGAGGATTATGACGAACGATATTGAGCGGCATAGTCCGGATGAGTGGCGGAAGACTGCGGCGGCGTTAATGTCGGAAAGCGTAGCTGTGGGTGCCGGGGAAACGACGGCGAAGGTGAATGCGAATGGGGCACCTTTGCTGGGGGATTCTCGCGACCTGTTCCGACCCAAGACCTCGGATATTCCCGCCAAACCCGGTGTGTACAAATGGCGCGACGGGGAAGGGCGCGTCATTTATGTGGGCAAGGCAAAGAACCTGCGCAACAGGCTCACCAATTATTTCCAGCCGCTGTATCTGCTGCATCCGCGCACGCAGACCATGGTGCTGACCGCACGCAGTCTGGAGTGGACGGTCGTCGCCACCGAACTGGAATCACTGACGTTGGAATACACGTGGATCAAGGAATTCGACCCACGGTTCAACGTGCAGTTCCGCGACGACAAGACCTATCCGTATCTCGCGGTCAGCACGGGGGAGCGAATTCCGCGCGTGTGGGTCACGCGGTCGCGCAAACGGCGGGATACCCGGTATTTCGGCCCCTATGCCAAAGTGTGGGAATTGCGGCACAGTCTTGACCGGTTGCTGCGCACGTTCCCGGTACGCACCTGCACCACCAACGTGTTCCATAAGGCGCAACTGACCGGACGGCCATGCCTGTTCGCTTCCATCGGCAAATGCTCCGCACCCTGCGTGAACCGCATTGAAGCGGACGAACACCGGCGGCTGTGCGAACAGCTGGTCGGCGTGATGACCGGACGACTCGGACGGCCATACATCGCCCAGTTGACCCGCGACATGAAAGAGGCCAGCGCCGAACTCGAATTCGAGAAAGCCGCCCGACTGCGCGACCAGATCCAAATGCTGGAAACCGTGGTGCAACAGAACGCCGTCGTCTTCGACCAGGATGTGGACGCTGACGTGTTCGGCTTCGCCAGCGACGAGCTCGAAGCCTCCGTGCACGCTTTTTATGTGCGCGCCGGCTCGATTCGCGGCGAACGCAACTGGAGCGTCGAACGAGTTGAGGACATCGATGACGCCGACTTGATGGCCGACCTTCTGGTGCAGGTGTATTCGGACGCCGCCGGGGATAATCACCCCCAGTCGGCCGCGACCATCTCCACCAATCGCGAGGCCATCGGCTCCACGCAAACCATCACGGCCACGGACGCTGTGGCACGCGCCCAGGCCACCCGAGAACGCAACACCCGTCAGGAGACCACCGGGCGCGCGGACCTGCTGGCACCCATCGCACCGGTACCGCGCGAAATCATCGTGCCCGTCGAACCGGCCCGCCGTGAGGAACTCGAAGGCTGGCTGACCAATCTGCGCGGGGGAGCGGTGACCATCCGTGTGGCCTCGCGAGGCGACAAGAAGCAGCTTATGGACCGCGCCAACGAGAACGCCAGCCAAGCACTGCAACGCAGCAAGATGAGCCGCATCTCCGACATGGGCGCACGCACCCAGGCCATGAACGATGTGGCCAAGGCATTGGGACTCGCGGAAGCCCCGCTGCGCATCGAATGCTACGACATTTCGAACACTGTGGGTGGTGCCTTCCAGGTGGCCTCCATGGTGGTGTTCGAAGACGCGATCGCCAAGAAATCCGAATACCGACGCTTCGCCATCCGAGGCAAGGACGGCAAAGGCGCGGTGGATGATCTGTCCGCGCTTTACGAGACGCTCACCCGCCGCTTCAAGCACGGCAACATCGCCGGCGACTCCGGCGAAAGCATCGACGCGGAACAGCGTGTGGCCTCGGCCGCCGGCAAGATGACCACTGCCGTGGCGGCGGAGACAATCGCTGCGAACGGTAACGACAATGGTGAGGGCGGTTCCGACATCAGTGGCAAGGGGCACGCGGTGCCGGTCGGAGTGCAGAACGATGCGCGGGAGTCCCCGCCCGACATCGTCCAGCAGAACACAAACCGGCATCACTTTGCCTACAAGCCGAACCTGGTGGTGGTCGATGGCGGCAAGCCGCAGGTCATGGCCGCCGCCAAGGCGCTTGAGGACTGTGGCGTGAACGACGTGGCCGTCTGCGGACTGGCCAAACGCTTGGAAGAGGTGTGGGTGCCGGACGACGACTATCCGATCATCCTCAAACGCCAGTCCGAAGGCATGTATCTGCTGCAGCGTGTGCGCGACGAATCCCACCGCTTCGCCATCACCTACCACCGCCAGCAGCGGCGCAAAGGCGCCCTGCGCAGCGCGCTCGACGAGATTCCCGGCATCGGCGAAAGCTACCAGAAGCGGCTGCTCAACCACTTCGGCTCGGTCAAAGCCATGCGCGAAGCCAGTGTCGAGGACTTCGAGAAGGTCAAAGGCATCGGCCACGCCAAAGCCGAAGCGCTGTACACCGCGCTGCACGAGCAGTGAGCCGGCCCGGTCCAGCAGCCCAGAGTAAATTTTCGGTTGCGGGGCCTGTGGTTGACATATTCGAAGCAAAGTGTCGGCTAGCATGGGAACAGACATCAAGGAGGGGATATGGCCAATCATCGTTGCGCTGTACTCGGCAAACCCGTCGCACACTCATTGTCACCCGTGCTCCACAACGCGGCCTACCGTTCGCTGAAACTCGACGATTGGCTGTACGACAAGCACGAGGTGGGGGAAGACGACCTCGACGCTTTCCTCAAAGGCCTTGACTCGACGTGGGCTGGCCTGAGCCTGACCATGCCGTTGAAGAAGACCATCCAACCGTACGGTGTTCCGGAAAATTTGTGGGCCAAGGAACTGAAGGTGGCGAATACCGCGGTATTCGACTGGAGCGTGGCTGCCGATGATTCCGCTTGGCCGAACGGCAAGCCGGGCATCAAGCTATACAACACCGATGTCATCGGCATCCAACTCGCCTTCGACCATGCCAATCGCGAACTCGGCGAACACCACACCGCGTCGAGAAGCGGCACCGCGCTGATCATCGGCAATGGCAACACCGCCACTTCGGCGTTGGCCGCATGCTGCATGATGCCCGAAATCGGCCATATCGTCGTCGCCGCCCGTCACCCCGGAAAAAACACCGGGCTTAAACCAGTGGCCGAAAAGTTCGTCAACGTGCATAACCCGTACAACGAAATCGAATTAGGCGACGATCAGGCCCTGCTTGAGGCAGCCCGCAACGCCACCTATGTCATCAACACGATTCCCGGACACGCGGCCGACAACGTCGCGGATGCCCTCGCCAATGCCGGAACCGAGCCATTCTCCGGACTGCTGTTGGACGTGATCTACGATCCACGCCCCACCAAGCTCATGGAAGCCTGGCGCGCTCATGGCGGTCACGCCATCGGCGGCGAAGAAATGCTGCTGTACCAAGCTCTCGTACAGGTATTGCTGATGACCGGTATCTGGGATGACGACCCGCCCAGCGATGCCGACCAGCGTCTGCAGGACACCACCACCGAAGACGACCAGCTGGAGATCGCGATGCGCAAAGCTCTTGAGGAGGCGCTGTAATGAATCAACAGACAACGAACCGCGATACCGGCGAGGCGGCCGCCACGAATGCGCCGGCGAATTCCGCGACATCCACATCGACTCCGGACAACCAGCCGACCCCGCTTGATGCCTTCGAAGTGCTGCTCATCACCGGTATGTCCGGCGCAGGCCGCTCTCATGCCGCTGACTGCGTGGAAGACATGGGATGGTATGTGGTCGACAACCTGCCTCCCAAACTGCTTATCCCGCTTGTCGACATGATGACCACCTCCGGTTCCGGATCGGAGTCAGGCGTCCACAAGCTTGCCGCCGTCATCGACGTGCGCTCCAGCTATTTCGACGAGCTGGCCGCCGTGCTCGGCCATCTGGATGATCTCGGCGTCAAAACCCGTATTCTGTTCCTCGACGCCAGCAACGAAGTGCTCATCAAGCGCTATGAATCCGTGCGCCGCCCGCACCCGCTGCAGCACGGCAACCGACTGATCGACGGCATCCTTGAGGAACGTCACCTGCTGGAAGACCTCAAGGAACGAGCCGACTGGGTCATCGACACCAGCTCCCTGAGCATCCACCAGCTGTCCACCAAACTCTACGAGGCGATGCTCGGCTCCGGCCCCACCACCGTGGCAGTACACATCTTCAGCTTCGGCTTCAAATACGGTATGCCCATCGACGCCGATTTCGTGGCCGACGTGCGTTTTCTGCCCAACCCGTTCTGGGTGCCCAACCTGCGCGAGCTTACCGGGCACGACAAGCCGGTCGCCGACTACGTGCTTTCCAGCAAGGGAGCCAAGGAATTTCTCGACGCTTATGAGAAAGCTATCGAGATTGCGTTGGAAGGATACGCCCAGGAAGACAAGCACTACGTAACCATCGCCGTCGGCTGCACCGGTGGTCAGCACCGGTCGGTGGCGATGAGCGAAGAGCTGGCTCGCCGCTTACGCGCACATGGGCTCAACGTAACCGTTTCCGCGAGAGAACAGCACAAGCGTCACTCATCGTAAGCAGGCGTCGAGCGGTCATCGGGCAAGTGTTCGGTGACCACACTGCGAGAAAGCAGGGCCCATAATACGTATCAAACGGGTTCGCTTGTCCACCAGATTAGGTATCACAGAAAGCCGATGGCTTCCGACCGTGTGACAGCAGATGACGGCACGAAGCGCCTGAAGCATTGAGAAGAACGGGACTGTAGGAGGTAGATCTTGGCTCTTCTGGACGATGTCAAAAGCGAGTTGGCAGCCTTTGAAGGCGATTCGCCAGCCGCGATCAAGGCCCAAGCTGCGGCCATGATCCGTTTTGGCGGCGGTCTTCGACCGGTACAGAATACATACGTTATCCAAGCCGTATTCACCTCGCTTGACGTTGCAGAATGGCTGAAGAACACGTTGAGGAACACGTTCGGGCACGAAGCCGAGGTCAATCACCTCACACGTCAGACCCCGAACGGCCCTGTCGAGACCTACGTGGTGCTCGTCACCCGCAACGTAGTGGCCTTGGCTTTGCAGACCGGACTGGTCGACCGCCGCAAGCAGCAGGTCCGTGGACTGCCGTCTGAAGTGGTCAACGGATCCATCGCCCAAATCAAAGCGGCATGGCGCGGCGCCTTCATGGCCCGTGGCTTCCTGTCCGATCCCGGTAAGGCCAGCTTCCTGGAAATCGCTTGCCCCACGGAAGAGGCCGCCATGGCCCTGTGTGGCGTGGCCCGTCGTCTAGGCATCCAGGCCAAGCATCGCACGCTGCGTAGCTCCGAGCGCGTGACACTCAAGGATCCCGACGCCATCGAACGCATGCTCAAGCTCATGGGCGCCACCCGTTCGGCTCGCGAATGGACCGGCAAGCGTTCCGATGGCGAGGCCCGCGGCAAGGCCAACCGTCTGGCCAACTTCGATGACGCCAATATGCGCCGTTCCGCCAAGGCCGCCGCCGAAGCCAGCGAAAAAGTGCAGCATGCTTTCGAAGTACTCGGCGATAACATTCCGGACAACCTCCGTCAGGCCGGCCAGCTGCGCATCGATCACGTGGACAAGAGCCTCGAGGAGCTCGGCAAGATCGCCGAACCGCAAATCACCAAGGATGCGATTGCCGGCCGAATTCGCCGACTGCTTCAACTTGCCGAGAAGACGGAGAAGGCTCGCGCAGCCGAAGGCAAGTAACCCGACAATCCGATTTGCCATGCCTATTCGGCAAAACGCGACAACGATGTGACAAAACACCGCATTCAGTCAGTAGACGAATGCGGTGTTTTGTTCCGGAATGCCTGTAATATGCAAAGTGGCAAAATTGGCCACTTTGACGTGCGATTCGTCAAGGAAAGGATATTCATGAAGACACTCAAGGACCTTGGAGATCTCAAGGGCAAGCGCGTTCTGGTTCGCGCTGATTTCAATGTTCCGCTGGACGGCACCACCATCACCGATGACGGTCGAATCAAGGCTGCTCTGCCGACCATCAAGACCCTGCGCGAAGAAGGCGCCAAGGTCATCCTCATGGCCCACCTTGGCCGCCCGAAGGGCAAGGTCGTTCCTGAGCTGAGCCTGGCCCCGGTTGCCGCCCGCCTCGGCGAGCTGCTCGGCGCCAACGTGCCGCTGGCCAAGGACACCTACGGCGAGGACGCTCAGGCCAAGGTCGCCGCCATGAACGATGGCGACGTTGTGCTGCTTGAGAACGTTCGTTTCAACCCGGAGGAGACCTCTAAGGACGCCGACGAACGCGCCGCTTACGCCAAGAAGATCGCCGCCCTCGGCGAGGCCTTCGTTTCCGATGGCTTCGGCGTGGTCCACCGCGCTCAGGGCTCCAACTACGACGTTGCCGCCGATCTGCCGGCCGCCGCAGGCCTGCTGGTCGAGAAGGAAGTCAAGGCCTTGTCCAAGGCCACCGAGAACCCGGAGCGTCCGTTCACCGTGGTGCTTGGCGGTTCCAAGGTCTCCGACAAGCTCGGCGTCATCGAGAACCTGCTCGACAAGGCCAACCGTCTGGTCATCGGCGGTGGCATGGTGTTCACCTTCCTCAAGGCCAAGGGCTACGAGGTCGGCACCTCCCTGCTTGAAGAGGACCAGCTTGAGAAGGTCAAGGGCTACATCGAGACCGCCGAGAAGAACGGCGTTGAGCTCGTGCTGCCGACCGACGTCGTCGTGAACGCCGGCTTCCCGGCCGGTGACACCCCGGTTGCTCCGGAAGTCGTTGCCGCCGACGCCATCCCGGCCGACAAGATGGGTCTGGACATCGGCCCGGAGTCCCAGAAGCTCTTCCACGACAAGATCGTCGACTCCAAGACCGTCGTGTGGAACGGCCCGATGGGCGTGTTCGAGGTTCCTGAGTTCGCCGCCGGCACCAAGGCCGTGGCCCAGGGTCTGGTCGACGCCACCGCAGCCGGTGCGTTCACCATCGTCGGTGGCGGCGACTCCGCCTCCGCCGTGCGCAACCTCGGCTTCCCGGAGGACGGCTTCTCCCACATCTCCACCGGTGGTGGCGCTTCCCTCGAGTTCCTCGAAGGCAAGGAGCTCCCTGGCCTGAAGGTGCTTGAGTAATCCATTTTCTAGCTCCCCTCCTTGAGGGGAGCTACGTTTTTTTTTAGAAGGGAAACATATGGCGTCCAAACGCATTCCGTTGGTGGCCGGCAACTGGAAGATGAATTTCGACCATCTTGAAGCCACTTACTTCGTGCAGAAGCTGGTATGGCTGTTGCGTGACGCTCACTTCGACTTTAAACGCTGCGAAGTCGCGCTTTTCCCCTCGTTCACGTCATTGCGCAGCGTGCAGGTGCTGGTCGAAGCCGACAAGCTCCATGTCGCCTACGGCGCACAATCCGTTTCCGTGACCACCCAAGGTGCCTTCACCGGCGATGTGTCCGCGGACATGATCGCCCATCTTGGCTGCTCATACGTCATCGTCGGCCACTCCGAACGCCGCAAATACCATCCTGAAGATGACGCCAATATCGTCGATCAGGTACGTGCCGTGCTCGCCGCCGGCATGCAGCCGATTTTGTGCGTCGGCGAAAGCTTCGAGGAACGACGTCAAGGCATTGAACTCGATTTCGCCGTGGGCCAGGTACGAGACGTCACCCGCGATCTCAACGAAGAACAAGCCGCCAAACTCATCGTGGCCTACGAACCTGTCTGGGCCATTGGCACCGGCATGGTGGCCACTCCGCAATCCGCCCAGGATGCCGCAAACGCCATCCGCAACGATTTGAAGACCACTTTTGGCACGAAGGTATCCGATAGCGTACGTATCCTGTACGGCGGATCGGTCACCTCGAAAAATGCGGCGGAACTCATTTCCCAGCCCGACGTTGACGGCTTCCTGATCGGAGGGGCGGCCCTGGACGTTGAGGAACTCGCCAAAATCGCTCGACTGGCACTGAAATCCACGAAATCACGGAACTAATACCACGGTTTTCCCGTGTGTGCGCTATGCTGGTCAACAGTCCAATCAATCCGGAGGTACCCTGTGACCGCTCTTAAGATCACGCTGCAAGTCATCGTCGTGCTGCTCAGCTTCGTGCTGACCCTGCTCATCCTTATGCACAAGGGCAAGGGCGGCGGTTTGTCCGACATGTTCGGCGGCGGTCTGACCCAGAACGCCGGTACTTCCGGTGTCGCCGAAAAGAACCTGAACCGTTGGACCGTTATCATCGCTCTGGTGTGGGTGGCCTTGATCATCGGCCTCGACATGATGACCAAGTTCAACCTCGGCTGATCGGCTTGCACGCCATATAGACTTGTCGCTCGCGACCCATGACCGTTACCGTCGGTCATGGGTCGTATGCGTTCTATCGAGTATTACGAAAGGACATCACCATGGTCACTATGAACCGCAACAAAGTCGTTATCGTCGGCACCGGCCGGGTCGGTGCCACCGCCGCCTTCGGCATCGTCACGCACGGCCTGTGCAATGAGCTTGTGCTCATCGACTGTTCCGCCGCCAAGGCCCTGGGGGAGGCCCGCGACCTCGATGATGGCAGCGAATTCCAGGACCGCCACGTCAAGGTGCGCGCCGGCGACTACGCCGACTGCAAGGATGCGGACATCGTCGTCATCACCGTGGGCCGCAAGCCGCCGGCCAACTCCAACCGCATGGCCGAACTCGGCTTCACCGTGGGTCTTGTGGGCGAAGTGGTCGACAACGTCATGGCCTCCGGTTTTGACGGCGTGATCGTCATGGTCTCCAACCCGGTCGACGTGATGGCTTGGTATGCCTGGAAACGTTCCGGTCTGCCTCGTACCCAGGTGCTCGGTACCGGCACCGCGCTCGACACCTCGCGTCTCAAGACCATCATCGGCGAAGAGACCGGCCTTGACCCGCGCAACGTGGGCGGCTTCGTGATGGGCGAGCACGGCGACTCCCAGTTCACCGCATGGTCCACCGTCTCGCTCGGCGGCAAGCCATTCGCCCGCTTCCTGGCCGACAACCAAGACCGTTTCGCCTCCGTGTCCACCACCGAAATCGAAGAGAAGACCCGCACCCGTGGCAATGAGATCGTCGCGGCCAAGGGCGGCACCAACTTCGGCATCGCCTCCACCGTGGCCGGCATCGTACAGACCATCCTGTGGGACGAACGCCGCATCGTGCCCGTCTCCACCCTGCTGGACGGCGAATACGGCGAACATGACGTGTTCCTCGGCGTCCCCACTGAACTGCGCGCCAATGGTGCCAACGAGATCGTCGAACTCGATCTGAGCGAGGACGAGCGGGCCAAACTGCACCATTCCGCCGAACTCGTGCGTGAACACTGTGAGGGGCTGCTGTGATTCTCGACGCCATCACGCCGAAACAACCCCGACTGCTGGTCGCCGACCTCGACGGCACGTTGCTGCACGACGCCGAGGTATTCGAGGACCGGTTCATTACCCAGCGCAGCATCGACACCATCAACCGCGCGCACGATGCCGGAATGCAATTCGCCATCGCCACCGCGCGGCCGGTGAGTACCGGTCTCCAGTTCGCCGAAAAACTGCCGGTGGACGCCGTAATCTATCTGAACGGCGCCCTCATCGATTTCGACCCGGCCCACTCCGACTTCGACCTGCTCACCTCAGGTGCCACGCCGGCCGATGAGAACCATTTGATCAAGATTGGCTTCTCCTCACGGCGTGCCTGCGAAGTCTGTCTGTTCCTGCTCGATCGCATGCCCGGCCTGAAGCTCGGCATCGTGATGAACGACGTGCGCTACACCAACTTCGATGTGCGCGTGTATTGGAAAACTCAGGCCTTCCAATACACGAACTTCCACGACGTGCCCGAAGGCGTGGCGGACAAGATCACCATCTTCCCCGAGCCTGAACAGTGGAACGAGCTGCGTGCGCTGATTCCGCCGGACTTCGACATCTCCATCAGCGAAGGCGTGATGTGGATGCTCATGAACCCGCAGGCCAACAAGGAGCACGCGCTGCACCTGCTGTGCGAGCGACTGGACGTGCCGCTTGAACAGACAGCCGCCTTCGGCGACGACCTCATCGATATCAACATGATGAGCGAATCCGGCCGGGGCGTGGCCGTGGCCAACGCGAACCCCAAGGTGTTGTCCATCGCCGACGAGATCTGCCCGTCCAACAACGAGGACGGCGTCGCCCAATGGATTGAAGCGCAGTTGGGTTGAACCGGTCGAGACTCGAGAACACGCCAAAATTGAACTTGTGTTGAACCGGGGGTATGCTTTGAACCGTTGTTCAAAAGATAAATTGAACTCCCGGTTGGAGGCATAAGGATATGAGCGTATCGGTGTTTGCGGAACGTCTGCGCAATGCGATGAACAGCAGGGGATTGAAGCAGGTCGATTTGGTGCACGCCGCCGAACATCGTGGCGTAAAGATGGGCAAGAGCCACATCAGCCAATATGTGGCCGGCAAGACCATGCCCCGCGAGGACGTGCTCGAATTCCTGGCCAGCGAACTGGACGTCGACACGAATTGGCTGCGCGGCGAGGAATCCACCACGCAATTGAACTCGGACGCATCCAACAGCGTCACGGACGGCGAACACGCCGCCACACCGCTTGCCATGGGTGCCGCCAAGCCCCAGACGGACAGCGAGATTCCCGTGGGCCGCCGCCGCACCTTCGGCAAATCGCACAAGCTCGACAACGTGCTCTACGACGTGCGCGGCCCGGTCGCCGACGAGGCGATGCGCATGGAGGCCAACGGCACCCACATCCTGAAATTGAACATCGGCAACCCGGCACCCTTCGGCTTCCGCACGCCGGACGAAGTCGTCTACGACATGGCCCACCAGCTCACCGACACCGAAGGCTACTCGCCGTCCAAGGGCCTGTTCTCCGCGCGCAAGGCCATCATGCAGTACGCGCAGCTGAAGAACATCCCGAACGTCACCATCGACGACATCTACACCGGCAACGGCGTCAGCGAGCTCATCAACCTGTCCATGTCCGCGCTGCTCGACACCGGCGACGAAGTGCTCGTGCCCTCCCCGGACTACCCGCTGTGGACCGCCTGCGTGAACCTGGCCGGCGGCACCGCCGTGCACTACCTGTGCGACGAACAGTCCGAATGGTATCCGGACATCGACGACATCCGCTCCAAGATCACCAGCAACACCAAGGCGATTGTCATCATCAACCCGAACAACCCCACCGGCGCACTTTACCCAAAGGAAGTGCTCCAGCAGATCGTCGACATCGCGCGCGAACACCAGCTCATCATCTTCTCCGACGAAATCTACGATCGCCTCGTCATGGACGGCCTGCAGCACATCCCCATCGCCTCGATGGCCCCGGACCTGTTCTGCGTGACCTTCTCCGGCCTGTCGAAATCGCACATGATCGCCGGCTACCGCATCGGCTGGATGATCCTGTCCGGCAACAAGCGCATTGCCAAGGACTACATCGAGGGCCTCAACATGCTCGCCAACATGCGCATGTGTTCGAACGTGCCCGCCCAGTCCGTGGTGCAGACCGCGCTTGGCGGCCACCAGAGCGTCAACGACTACATCGTGCCGGGCGGCCGCGTGCACGACCAGCGCGACCTCGTCTACGACATGCTCAACCAGATTCCCGGCATCACCGCCGTCAAGCCGAAGGCCGCGTTCTACATCTTCCCGAAGATCGACGTCAAACGCTTCAACATCCACTCGGACGAGCAGTTCGCGCTCGACCTGCTGCATGACAAGCACATCCTCATCAGCCACGGCGGCGCGTTCAACTGGCATCGCCCCGACCACTTCCGCGTGGTGTACCTGCCGCGCATGGGCATGCTGCGCGAAACCATGGGGGAGATCTCCGACTTCTTCAGCTACTACTGGCAGAGCTGATCCTTGGTACAGGCGAACACGATCGATGCCGGGCTGGGCACCAAACCGGTGCCCCGTCTGGCCCTGACCATGTCGGTCCCCACCATCGTGGCGCAGGCGGCGAACGCCTCGTACACGATCATCGACCGACTGTTCATCGGGCACATCCCCGAAGTGGGCAACGCGGCGATGACCGGCGTGGGCATCTGCTTCCCGATTCTGCTGGCCGTCACCGCCTTCGCCTCGCTGATCGGCGCAGGCGGCGCGCCGCGCGCCTCCATTGAACTTGGGCGCGGCAACTTCAAGAAAGCCGAACGCATCCTCGGCACCAGCGCCGCGTTCCTCATCGCCATAGCCCTGACCCTCACCGTGCTGCTGCAGTTGGCGAAACGGCCGATTCTCTACGCCTTCGGCGCCAGCGATGCGACCATCGAATATGCGGTCGACTTCATCACCATCTACCTGATCGGCACCGTATTCGTGCAACTCACGCTCGGACTCAACAACTTCATTTCGGCGCAGGGCAAAACCACTGTGGCCATGGTCTCCGTACTCATCGGCACCGGCATATCCATCCTTCTTGACCCCGTGTTCATTTTCGTGTTCGGATGGGGCGTCAGGGGAGCGGCCGCCGCGAACGTGCTCGCCCAACTGGTCTCGACCATATGGATCGTACTGTTCCTCTCCTCCGGGCGCAGCGCGATTCGCCTGCGGCCGTTGAACATCCGGTTCGATCGGATCATCATCCCCGTGCTGGCGCTCGGTCTGGCACCCTTCATCATGCAGATCACCGAATGCCTGATCAACGTGGTGTTCAACGTGGGGCTGCAACGCTACGGCGGCGACGATTACGTCACGTCGATCACCATCATCACTTCGCTGATGCAGATCGTGAGCGTCCTGACCAGCGGCTTCCAGCAAGGCATCCAGCCGATCATCGGGTTCAACTTCGGTGCCCGGCATATGGAGCGCGTCCGCCAGGCGGTCCGCATGGCCTTCGTCACGCAGATCGTCTCCGCCACGGCGCTGGTGTCGGTACTCGCCACATTCCCCGGCTTTTTCGCCTCATGGTTCACCTCGGAACAGACTGTCATCGACATCGTGACCCGCATGATGCCGATTTTCGTCTGCGGCTGGGGTATCTTCGGCATCCAGATGGGCGCGCAATGCGCACTCGTCGGCATGGGCCAGGCCAAACAGTCGGTGTTCTTGGCCATCTTCCGCAAGATCATCCTGCTCGTGCCGCTCGCGCTGCTGCTGCCGCACTGGATCGGCGTCAACGGCATCTTCATCGCCGAACCCATCTCCGACGCCACCTCCGGCATCGTGGCCGGCTTCCTGTTCTATGCCACCTACCGCAAGATTCGGCGAGATATGGTCTAGACTCCTGATTCAATGGATGTGCCGTCTCATGCGTTGCGAAACACGGGACGGATAGAATGCCTCGCAAAACGGGTGCCCGTTGTTTCGTGATATGAAGGAGATTTTATGCCGGTGGTGTCGCGTCGTGCGCAGCCAACGTGATGGCCATAATCGCCGAAAGCAGGGAGAACAATGGCAGCACGCACAACACGACGGTCAGCAGTCCCAAAGCTTCACGGCCGATGCAATAAGCGACAAGACCTGCATTGTCAGTTGCCGATAGCGCTGGGCAGAAATCGGTGTGTCTACCAGTGTTGTAGCTGTAGGTAAAGAACGTGAGACCTGACCAGAACAGGGCAACGGGAACAGAGCCGATGGCGCGAAAAGCCCTGTACTCCCGCAACGGTCAGACAGAGAATCGCGACAACACTCAGCGCAGTCACCGTCATAAACCACAGTGGTGAGGTGACGCAGACTCCATAATCGTCAGTTGCTTGGCCCGAGAGATAGTAGGGCATTCTGCCAATCGCCGGACAGTTCGGATGCAGCATCATGCCGCCCCAAATGCGCTCATATAGTGGTGCGAACGATACACCGGCACCGCTGAGCGTCGCAACAACCGCCATCACCGACCGACCGCCAGACTCCGGCACAGACCGGGAAGAACTACCGTCGCGGAGCATCGGCGATACCAATGGCAACACCGAGGATAGCCGGGACCACCCAGCCGAGCTGGTATTGCTGCAAGGGCAGCATGGCCAGCGTCGTGTCCAGCCAGCCGATGGAGCCGCCGAAGACGGTGATTAGGCTGGAGATGCAGCTGGCGAAGGAGTCGATGCCCACCAGCAGCACGGTCCAGAAGTAGACATGCGGGAATCGCGCGCCGAGCGACTTGTGGGTCAGCGCCAGCAGCACCAGCACGATGGCGATCGGATACAGTGCGGACAACACCGGCACGGAAACCTTGATGATCGCGCTTAGCCCGGCGTTGGACACGATGAAACTGAACACGGTGAAGATGACCTGCCAGGTGCGGTAGCTCAACGTTCTCCCTGCAACGGTCTGGAACCGAGTGTGGAAGTAGGTGGCGCAGGTACCGATCAGTCCGGTGCATACGTTGAGGCAGGCGATGACGAAGACGATACCGAGGAACGCGGTACCGAACGCGCCGAACAGGGACGAGGTGAGATTGGTGAGCACGGTCGCGCCCGTGTCTTTGGCGGGATCGATGGTGGCGATGGCGCCGGACACCACGCCCACGTAGCTCAGTGCGCCGTAGATCACGATCAGCAGCACACCGGTGCCGAGTCCGGCATACGCGGTCTCCTTCTGCACTTGCGATTCGTCATCGACCTGCTGGGTGCGGATATTCGCGGAAATCACGATGCCGAAATAGAGCGCGGCGAGCAGATCCATGGTCTGGTAGCCGTCGAGGAAGCCACGTGCAATCTGGTTTGTGGAGTAGTCGCCCATCGGTTTGGCCGGGGTACCGATACCGTGGATTAGGCAGGCGATGAACAGGACGGCAATCAGCACCAGCAGCAACGGTCCCATGAATCGGCCGAGCACTTTGGAGAGTTTTTCGGGATGCTGGGCGAACAGGAACGCCAGTGTGAAGAACACGAGCGAGTAGATGAGTTGGGCCAGCCAGCCGTAGGAGGACGGCACGAAAGGCGCCACCATCATTTCGAACGAGGTGGTCGCCGTACGCGGAATCGCAAAGCAGGGGCCGATGGTGAGCATGATCGCCAAGCCGAGGAACAGGGCGAATTTGGGGGAGACCCGGCCGGCGAGTTTGTCGAAGCCACCGGCGAAGGTGACCGCCAGCACGCCGAGAATCGGCAGGCCGACCGCGGAGACGATGAAGCCGATGGCCGCCGGTATGGTCGCGGAACCGGCCTGAGCTCCGACAAACGGCGGGAAGATCAGGTTGCCCGCTCCGAAGAACATCGAAAAGAAGGTAAAGGTCATCACCAACCGCTGGCGTGCGACAAGTTTGTTCATTACGGTTCGGCCGTTCTCTCATGTGCTCGTACTACTGTAGCAACAAACGTAAGAAGCCCCGACCGGTTGGGGTCGGAGCTTCTGTGAGCTAATCAGTTAATGCGCGAAATGCGCATCAGCTAATAATCTCAGGCGTTCACGCGGTCGATGCCGGACTGGACGTCAGCCAGCACGGAATCCCAGGACTTGATGAAGGCGGCGACACCGTCGGCCTCCAGCTTGTCGGTGACGTCCTTGAGGTTGATGCCCAGCTCGGCCAGCTTGTCGATGACGGCGTGGGACTCCTCGTAGGTGCCCTCGATGGACGGAGCGCCGTTGCCGTGGTCGGCCAGAGCGTTCAGGGTCTTCTCCGGCATGGTGTTGACGATGTGCTTGGCAACGAGCTCGTCAACGTACTTGCAGTCGGAGTAGGCGGCGTTCTTGGTACCGGTGGAGGCCCACAGCGGACGCTGAACCTTGGCACCCTTGGCAGCCAGGTCGGCCCAACGCGGATCCTCGGCAAACTTCTTCTCGAAGAGCTCGTAAGCCAGGCGAGCGTTGGCCACAGCGGCCTTGCCCTCCAGAGCCTTGGCCTCGTCGGAGCCGTTGGCTTCCAGCAGCTTGTCGACAGCGGTGTCCACGCGGGAGACGAAGAAGGAAGCGACGGAGCCGATGTGCTTCAGGTCGTGGCCGTTGGCGTCAGCCTGGGCGATGCCCTCGATGAAGGCGTCGATGACCTGCTCGTAGCGCTCGAGCGAGAAGATCAGGGTGACGTTGACGGAGATACCCTTGGCCAGGGTGGCGGTGATGGCCGGCAGGCCTTCGAGGGTTGCCGGAATCTTGATCATGGCGTTCGGACGGTTGACCTTGGCCCACAGCTCCTCAGCCTGCTTCTCAGTGGCTTCGGTCTCGTGAGCAAGACGCGGGTCGACCTCGATGGAGACGCGGCCGTCGACGAAGTCGGTAGCCTCAGCGATCTCGCGGAAGATGTCGGTGGCGTTGCGCACGTCGGTGGTGGTGAGCTCGCGGACAGCGGTCTCAACGTCAACCTTGCCGAGCTCCTTGAGCTGAGCGTCGTACGGGCCGACCTGGCTCAGGGCCTTCTGGAAGATGGACGGGTTGGTGGTCACACCGACGACGTTCTTGTTGGCGATGAGGTCCTGCAGGGAGCCGGACTCGATGCGGGAGCGGGACAGGTCGTCCAGCCAGATGGAAACGCCGTTGTCAGACGTACGCTGAGTTGCTTCAGTCATTTATTTTTCTCCTTATATTCCGTATTGGAACAAATCTTTAAGTGACCCCCTCTAACGAGAGGGCCGATCAGGTGGAGTCTTGAGTACAAGCCTCCCTCGTCAGAGGGAGGCTAGGAGACTCACTTGGCGGCTTCGACTTCGGCGATGGAGGCCTTGGCGGCTTCCACCACGTGCTCGGCGGTGATGCCGAGGTCGATCATGTTCTGAGCGCCGTCGCCCTGCAGGCCGAACTGCTCGATGGAGACGGGCTTGCCGTAGGAGCCGAGGTACTTGTACCACGGCATGGCAACGCCGGCCTCGACGGAGACACGAGCCTTGACAGCGGCCGGAAGCACGGCCTCCTTGTACTCGGCGTCCTGCTCCTCGAACCATTCCATGGACGGCACGGACACGACGCGAGCCTTGACGCCCTCGCCGGCCAGGGTCTTGGCGGCAGCCACAGCCCACTGGACCTCGGAACCGGAAGCCATGAGGATGACGTCCGGAGTGCCCTCGGTGTCGACCAGAACGTAAGCGCCCTTCTTGACACCGTCCTTGGCCTTGGCGGCGGTCTCGGCAAGAACCGGGACACCCTGACGGGTCAGAACCATGGCACCAGGCAGGGTGTTCTTCTTCTCGAAGAAGTAACGGTAAGCCTCGGCGGTCTCGAAGGCGTCGGCCGGGCGAATGACCTCAAGCTGAGGAATCGCGCGGAAGGAAGCAAGGTGCTCAACCGGCTGGTGGGTCGGGCCATCCTCGCCGACGGCGACGGAGTCGTGGGACCAGATGTACAGGTTCGGAATCTCCATGAGGGCGGCCAGACGAACGGCGGAACGCTCGTAGTCGGAGAACATGAAGAAGGTGCCGCCGAACGGACGGGTGTGGGAGCCCAGCAGGATGCCGTTGGTGATGCAGCCCATGGTGAACTCGCGCACGCCGAAGTGCAGCTGGCGACCGAACTCGTTGCAGTTCGGCCACTGCTTGGTGGCGCACTCGGCCGGGGCGAAGGTGGCAGCGCCCTTGAGATCGGTCTTGTTGGAGCCACCGAGGTCGGCGGAGCCGCCCCAGAGTTCCGGCATGACAGCGGCGATGGCGTTGAGCACGGAGCCGGAGGCGCCACGAGTGGCGACACCCTTGCCGACTTCGAAGGTGGCCTCAAGGTCGTCAAGAGCCTTGTCGAAGCCTTCCGGCAGTTCACCGGCCTTCAGACGGTCGTACAGGGCAGCCTTGTCCGGGTTGGCCTTGCGCCAAGCGTCGAACTTCTCGTCCCATTCCTTGTGGGCTTCGAGACCGCGCTCGGCAACCTTGCGAGCGTGAGCCAGAGCCTCTTCGTCAACGTGGAAGTTCTCTTCCGGATCGTAGCCGAGGGCTTCCTTGAGGCCGGCAACAGCCTCGGTACCCAGCTTGGAACCGTGGGAGGACGGGTCGTTGGTCTTGCCCGGGGTCGGCCAAGCGATCAGGGAGTGAACCTTGATGAGCTTCGGCTGGTCCGGAGCGGCCTTCTCGGCCTTGGCGATGACGTCAGCCAGACCCTCGATGTCCTCCTTGTAGGAGCCGTCGGGCTGGATGAAGCTGAACTCGTCGGTGTACCAGCCGTAGGCCTGGAAGCGCTTGAGCACGTCCTCGGCCAGCACCAGGTTGGTGTCGCCTTCGATCTGGATGCGGTTGGCGTCGAAGATCACGGTCAGGTTGCCGAGCTTCTGGTTGGCGGCCAGGGAAGCGGCCTCGCCGGAGATGCCCTCCTCGATGTCGCCCTCACCGCAGATGGCCCAGATCTTGTGGTAGAACGGGGAATCTTCCTTCGGGGTCTCCGGGTCAAGCAGACCGCGCTGGAAACGCTCGCCGTAGGCAAAGCCGATGGCGGAGGCGAAGCCCTGGCCCAGAGGGCCGGTGGTCATTTCGATGCCCGGGGTCAGGCCGTACTCCGGGTGGCCCGGGGTGCGGGTGGCAGCGCCGCCACGGAAGTTCTTAAGGTCGTCCAGGGTCACGCCGTAGCCGGAGAAGTACAGCTGGACGTACTGGGTGAGGGAGGCGTGGCCACCGGAAAGGATGAAGCGATCGCGGCCTTCCCAGTTGGGATCATTCGGATCGTGCTTGATGAAGTGCTGGTACAGCGTGTAGGCGACGGGCGCCAGGGAGATGGGGGAGCCGGGGTGGCCGGAGCCTGCCTTCTCAACCGCGTCAGCCGAAAGGACCTTCGCCATCTTGATGGCGCGCTCGTCGAGCTCGGTCTCCTTGAATTCGGTCATGGATTACTTTCCTTCCAATTGGTCGGGCCGCGTATCCGGCTTGTGCCGGGCGCTTGACGCCCTCACATTGCGATTACCATGCTAGCGTCGGTTTGCGACGTTGTGGAGCAATTTTGGCGTGTTTTGGTAGTTTGTGTTCTGTTAGCGTTCACAGTGAACATTGCTACGCTGCAAACGAACGCATTAGCACTCAAGCCTAAGGAGTGCTAATACAATGTTCTAAGGTGAAGTGCGCCACCTGCACGTGGCGGAGCCAAGAAAGAGGCAATATTTCTGGGTTCCCGCGTGTCGCGGCGTGGCGAACCGACCGTCGGGGTACGCCCTGAGTGAACCGTGACTGATATGAATATGTATGCATATATAAGGAGGCGCGCATGACGCAATCAAGACGCATGCTGGTGCTGCGCGCCGTGGTGGAGGATTACATCCGTTCTCAGGAGCCCGTGGGCTCCACTTCGCTGACGCGCGACCATGATCTCGGCGTCAGTTCGGCCACCATCCGTAACGATATGGCCGCTCTGGAGGACGAAGGCTATCTGATTCAGCCGCACACTTCGGCCGGTCGCGTGCCCACCGAAAAGGGCTATCGATACTTTGTGGACCGACTTGCTACCGTGGTGCCGCTCAGCGAGGCGCAACGCCGCGGCATCAACAGCTTCCTGTCCGGATCGGTGAGTCTCAAGGACGCGCTGCAACGTTCGGCACGACTGCTGTCCGAAATCACCGGTCAAGTGGCCGTAGTCGCCTCGCCATCGCTGGCCAAGGCCACATTGCGGCACGTGGAGATGGTGCCCGTTGCCATGACCACGTTGCTCGCCGTGGTGATTACCGACACAGGCCGCGTGGCCCAGCACGGCCTGACCATCGCATCCATGCCCGCCGTGGACGAGATCAACCGGCTCTCCAACACCGTCAACGAGCAATGCGACGGGCTGTCCCTATCGAAATCCGCGGAGACCGTGCGATCCATCGCCGCCAGCGCCGGCTACGAGTCGGTGCGTGGCGTGGCCGACGCGCTGGCCGACGCCTTCGAATCGATGGCATTGGACGAACGCGCGAACGAACTGTACATGTCCGGCACCTCGCACCTGGCCCACTCCCGGTCCCTGGCCGATCTGGCCCCGCTCTTCGACGCGCTGGAAGAACAGGTCGTGCTGATGAAGCTCATGAGCAACCTGAGCGAGGAGACGAATGCATCCGGCGTGGGCGTGGCCATCGGCTCCGAAATGCACACCCCCGGACTACTGCATGCTTCCGTGGTCAGCAGTGGCTATGGGCGCAGCGGAGCGGCGAGCGAACCGGCGGGGAACGATCCCGTAGGCGAACCCGAAACCGAATCCGAGACGGAGAGCCAGACGAACGACACGGAACCCATCGCCTTCGTTGGCTCCATAGGGCCGACCCACATGGACTACGCGGCCACTATGGCCGCCGTCAGGGCCGTAGCCAGATATTTGACCGCCTTCCTCTCCGAGGGCCGGACTCAAGACTGACCGCCGTCTGTGGCACAATGACCCGCAGACCAAACGAACACAAAGGATCAATCAAGTGGCAGATTATTACGAGACGCTGGGTGTGGAACGCGGCGCCAGTGACGACGAGATCAAGAAGGCATACCGCAAGCTCAGCCGTAAGTACCACCCCGACATCGCGGGCCCTGAGTTCGAGGACAAGTTCAAGGAAGTGAACAACGCCTACGATGTGCTGTCCAATCCGGACAAACGCCGTATGTATGATTCGGGAGTCGACCCGAACAACCCGAACGCCGGTGCCGGCGGCTTCTCCGGGGCGGGCTTCGGCGATATGAGCGACGTGTTCTCCACGTTCTTCGGTTCCGCGTTCGGCGGTGGCTCACAGGGCCCGGTGCCGCGTACCCAGCCCGGCCGCGATGCCTTGGCCTCGGCGTCCATCGATTTGAAGACGGCGGTGTTCGGCGGCACCGCGCATGTCAAGATCAATACGTTCTCCCTGTGCCAGGAGTGCGGTGGCTCCGGTGCCCAGGGCGGCGCACAGCCGGTCACCTGCCCCGACTGCCACGGCCAGGGATTCATGCAGAAGGTCGTGCGCACCATGCTCGGCCAGATGATGACCTCCGCCCCCTGTGAACGTTGCGAGGGCCACGGTACCATCATCCAGAACCCGTGCCCCAGCTGCATGGGCCACGGCCGTGTGCGCACCACGCGTACCGTGGGCGTTACCGTGCCCGCCGGCATCAACGACAACGCGCGTCTGCGGTTGGCCAACCAGGGCGAAGTGGGTGAGGGCGGCGGCGCTGCCGGCGACCTGTACATCGACATCCGCATCAAGGCGGATAAGCAGTTCACCCGCGATGGCGACGACCTGCACTGCTGGATTCAGGTGCCGATGAGCTGGGCCGTGCTTGGCCACGATCTGTCCATTGATACGTTCGATGGTGAGAAGACCGTGTCCATCCCGGCCGGCTGCCAGACTGAGGACACGGTGACGCTTAAGGGACTGGGCGTCACGAACATCCGCAACAAGGACGAGCGCGGCAACCTCATCGCCCACGTCAATGTGCTTATCCCCACCAAGCTCAACGAAACCGAGCGTGGCCTCATCGAACAGTTCGCCGCCTCGCACGATTCAGGCGCCACGCACGTCTCCCAGGCATCCCGTCCACAGGCCGGTCAAAAGAAAGGTTTCTTCAGCAAGTTGAAGGACGCACTGAGCTGAGAGCGGATGCGTTCTTGGCTCCCCCTCTGAGGGGAGCCAAGTCTGTTACTTCAGCAGGGAGCGGCACATGGAGCGGTATTCGTTGACGTAGCCGCCGCCGAAGAAGACGCAATGGCCGGCGATGGGGTAGAGCTGCCAGAGCGTGATGCGCTCCTGCCATCCGGCCTTCAACGGATGTACGGACTGGTAGCCCTCGGTGATTTCGCTCAGATAGCTCATACCGAACAGGTGCAGCATAGCCAGATCCTCCTCGCGATGACCGCCATGTGCCGCCGGGTCGATGAGCACGGCCTCGGACTGCCCGGAATCGGCGGTCCACATCACATTGCCGCTCCACAGATCACCGTGGATGCGCGCCGGCTTGTCGGCCGCGGCGCGGCCCATCAGATCCGGCAGCGCTTCAATCACACGCTCAGTCAACTCGACATCGCGCTTATCCAGCTCGCCACGTTTCACACCAAGGTTGACCATCGGGCGCAGACGTCCATCAGCGAAATAGCTGATCGGGTCGGTCCACTCGCCGGTATCCATTTTCACCGGGTCCTGCAATGGTCCGAAATAGCATGTGCCGTTATATCCGTCAGGCGCAGACCCGAAATACTTGGCACCCGCATCATGCATACGGGCCAGAGCCGCGCCAAAAGCTCGTGCCGCCTGAGGCGTGGGGGACGCGCTACCCACACGTTCGATATCCAGATAATCCTTGCCCCAGCCGTATACCTGCACCACGCGCGGGCCGCCTTGCGCATGAGCCGCTCCCAACCATTCGAGTCCTCGACCCTCGCATTCGAAGAATCCTTCCGGTGCGAATGCCCTGCTTTTGCGATACGTGGCCATAATGCTCCCTTCGTCGCTTACGTACTATATCCACTTTCATTGTAGAAGCCGTGGATGTTACCGATTCTTAGTGTTGTTCTACACCCCCTTGGGTAGGGTGTTCATCGTCATAACACATCAAATACTTAGAAATCACGAGGGGTTATGAATTTTTTCCAAGCGATCATTCTCGGCATCGTTCAGGCGCTGACCGAATATCTCCCGGTGTCCTCCAGCGCGCATATCCGTATTTTCGGCGATTTGATGCTGGGCTCTGATCCCGGTGCGGCGTTTACCGCCATCATCCAAATCGGCACCGAACTTGCGGTGATTCTGTATTTCCGTCACGACATCATCAATATCCTTACTCACTGGTTCAGCTGCCTGTTCGGCAAGAACGGCAAGGATTGGAAGGCCCGCATGGGCCGCGGCGACAATTACGCCACACTCGGCTGGAACATTATCGTCGGCTCGATTCCGATTATTATCCTCGGCTTCACTCTGCAGAACGTCATCGAAACCTCGTTGCGCAACCTGTGGATTACGGTAACCGTGCTGTTGGTATTCGGCATTCTGCTGTGGATGGTGGATGCCAAGGCTCGCCAGAACAAAACCATGAATGATATGACGTATCGTGATGCATTCCTCTTCGGTTTGGGCCAGTCCATGGCGCTGATTCCTGGTGTGTCCCGCTCCGGCGGCACCATCACCGTCGGTCGCGCACTGGGCTACACGCGTGAGGCCGCTGTGCGTCTGAGCTTCCTGATGGCCATCCCCGCGGTGTTCGGCTCAGGTTTGCTCGAAGCCATCAAGGCCGTGAAGAACTACAAAACCGATGCGATGTTCCCCGGCTGGGGGCCGACCCTCGTAGCCATGGTCATCAGCTTCGTACTCGGCTACATCGTGATCATCGGATTCCTGAAGTTCGTATCGAACTTCTCCTATAAGGCCTTCGCCATCTACCGCATCGGTTTGGCTGTGGTCGTCGCCTTGCTGCTGATTGTGGGCGTGCTGCCGGCCATCGATCCCTCCGTGGTGGCTGCGGCATAAGACGGGTCGATAGGCGACTCAATATTAATGGTGCTCCCGCCGGCGGGAGCTGTCAGCGAAGCTGACTGAGGGTGGTCACTGGAATATGCCAGCAGAACCACCCTCAGTCTCGCTACGCGAGCCAGCTCCCGTCAGCGGGATATTGTGTATATAGGGCTAATTGCCCATCTGGCGTAGAAACGCTTCCGCTTCTTTGACTAGTTGTTCAGCCTGGGGCGCTCCCAATGAAGCCTCCGCCTCGGCTTTCTGCTGCAAGTCGTAGTCGTGCTCCAAATGCTCCACATAATCATGAAGCTGGTCATTGCAACGAACCAGTATCGATGCCTGCGCCTTCCACTGTTCGGCTTTCTGCTTCAGGTCTGCCGTATCGAAGATGAAGCCGATATACTTGCCCAACGCATCCAGCAATCGTATAGTGCCGGCAGAGCATTCGTCGCTGCCCAAATATTGGGGGATGGACACCCACATCGAGGAATGAGCAAATCCTTGTTGTGCGGCAGCTACATCCAGAACAGTAGGAATGCCCACCGGGCCGTTATACGACCGGTCTCCTTCGCATTGACAGTCTCCGTCGCTGACGGCGATGGGCAACGGACGGGTATGCGGGCAATCGGAGAACATCGAACCTAACGTAATGATCCGATTGACATCCAGCTCATCGGCAATGGCCAGACTCTGGCTACAGTATTCCTTCCACCGATAGTTTGGTTCGGGGGCGATCTGCGCATAGATACGCTTGCCTGCGTCCAACGTGATGTCGTAGAACGTGGTCTGTGGCCAGATAAGATTGGTGCGACCCGAAACATGGCACAGCATAGGACGGGCAACCTGATAGTCATAGAAATCATCACATCTAATATGACGAATCTCGCGGGACTCATATCGCTTGACCAGATGGCGCACCGCGTTCGTCGCCGCCTGACAGGCATCATTCCATCCCTCGAATGCGGCGATCAATACTGCGCCGGTGTCCTTCGCTGCTTCACTCATACCTCTAGAGTAACTGGAATTCATTGCCCGAAGCGCACGCTTTAGCCATAAGCGAGAGTATGCAATTACAGGCGACACGCCGCAGCTGGACGAACTACACGCATGTGAGTATAGTAAACACTCGTGCTTCGGTAGGGAGACCTCGCCAAGGAAACACACGCGGACATAGCTTAGTTGGTAAAGCGCAACCTTGCCAAGGTTGAGACCGCGGGTTCGAGTCCCGTTGTCCGCTCTAGGTCCGTGAGTTGACAGACCTTACGGTGGGTTAGCCAAGCGGTTAGGCAGCGGCCTGCAAAGCCGTATAGACGAGTTCGACTCTCGTACCCACCTCTCAGACCAGCGAAGCAATTCAATGGGATGAAATATGACCCGGGCGGTTGGCGCAGTGGTAGCGCACTTCCCTGACACGGAAGGGGTCACAAGTTCGAATCTTGTATCGCCCACTCGATGAATCGCCGGCAGAATGTTGCCGGTTTTTTCATCACAGGCTCGGGCGATTGGCGCAGCGGCTAGCGCACTTCGTTCACACCGAAGGGGTCGTAGGTTCGATTCCTACATCGCCCACTGGATTCCGCTTCTCACGGCGGATTCCTTTGCGGACATAGCTTAGTTGGTAAAGCGCAACCTTGCCAAGGTTGAGACCGCGGGTTCGAGTCCCGTTGTCCGCTCCACAACGAAACCTCGCTTCGGCGAGGTTTTTTCGTATTGGTTCAGATGCTGGTGGTATTTGTCGCACGCCCAACCTATCGTGTCCTACGTTGATTAACCAGTCCAGGCCTGCACATTAGTACCGTGGGCCCCGATAGCAAAGGACAAATCATGGCGCAAGCTACCATCTCCATAACCGTCAACGGCGAAGCGAAGGAGGTGGAAGCAACCACCACCGGCGTAGAACTGTTCGCGGAAGACAAGAACATCATCGCGGTCAAGATCAACGGCGAGAACCGTGACCTGTACACGCCGCTGAACGATGGCGATACCGTCGACCCCATCGCCCTCGACTCCGAAGACGGCCTCGCAATCATGCGTCACTCGGCCACCCACGTCATGGCCCAGGCCGTGCAGGAAGTCTACCCGAACGCCAAGCTCGGCGTCGGCCCCGTCATCAAGGACGGCTTCTACTACGACTTCCAGGTCGACCAGCCCTTCACCCCGAACGACCTCAAGGACATCGAGAAGCGCATGCAGCGCATCATCAAGTCCTCCCAGTCCTTCCGCCGTCGTTCCGTGACCGAGGAAGAGGCTCTGAAGGAAGAGGCCGACCAGCCCTTTAAGATCGAACTGATCGAAGACAAGGAAGCACACCTCGACCCGGCCGCCGCCACCGAGATCTCCGAAAAGGAGCTCAGCTTCTACGACAACGTAGACCGTGATGGCAATGTGGTTTGGAAGGACCTGTGCCGCGGCCCGCACCTGCCGAACACCCGCTACATCAAGGCCTTCAAGATCGAGCGTTCCGCCGCCGCCTACTGGCGTGGTTCCGAGAAGAACCCGACCATGCAGCGCGTCTACGGCACCGCATGGGCCACCAAGGAAGACCTCAAGGCCTACCAGACCCGCCTGGAAGAAGCCGCCAAGCGCGATCACCGCAAGCTCGGCGCCGAGATGGACCTGTTCTCCTTCCCGGATGAAATTGGCCCCGGCCTGGCCGTGTTCCACCCGAAGGGTGCCGCCGTGATCAACGCTATGGAGGACTACTCCCGTGAGATGCACCGCAAGCACCACTACAGCTTCGTGCAGACCCCGCACATCACCAAGGGCGGCCTGTACGAGACCTCCGGCCACCTGCACTGGTACAAGGACGGCATGTACCCGCCCATGCACCTCGACGAGGAGAAGGACGCGGACGGCAACATCACCAAGCCGGGCGCCGACTACTACCTCAAGCCGATGAACTGCCCGATGCACAACCTGATCTTCAAGTCCCGTCAGCGCTCCTACCGCGAGCTGCCGCTGCGCCTCTTCGAGTTCGGCACCGTGTACCGCTACGAGAAGTCCGGCGAGGTCCACGGCCTGACCCGCGTGCGCGGCCTCACCCAGGACGACTCCCACATCTACTGCACCCGCGAGCAGATGAAAGACGAGCTCACCAGCCTGCTGACCTTCGTGCTGAACCTGCTCAAGGACTTTGGCCTGACCGACTTCTACCTCGAGCTGTCCACCAAGGACCCGAACAAGTACGTCGGCTCCGACGAGATCTGGGAGGAGGCCACCAACACGCTCGCCGAGGTCGCCAAGGAATCCAACCTCGAGCTCGTCGACGATCCGTGCGGCGCCGCCTTCTACGGCCCGAAGATCTCCGTGCAGGCCCGCGACGCCATCGGCCGCACCTGGCAGGTCTCGACCATCCAGCTCGACTTCAACCTGCCCGAGCGTTTCCAGCTCGAGTACATCGCGAAGGACGGTACCCACCAGCGTCCGGTGATGATTCACCGCGCCCTGTTCGGCTCCATCGAACGCTTCTTCGCCGTGCTGCTCGAGCACTACGCAGGCGCCTTCCCGGCGTGGCTGGCCCCCGTGCAGGTGCTCGGCGTGCCGGTTGCCGACGAGTTCGCCCCGCATCTGGCCGGTTTCGTCAAGTCCCTTGAGGACGAGATGGTCCGTTGCGAGATCGACTACTCCGACGATCGCTTCGGCAAGAAGATTCGCAACGCCTCCAAGTCCAAGGTGCCGTTCATCCTCATCGTCGGTGAGGAAGACATGAACAACAACGCGGTCAGCTTCCGCTTCCGTGACGGCAGCCAGCTCAACGGCGTTCCGGTGGACAAGGCCCGCGAGCAGATCCTCACCGTCATCAAGAAGCGCGTCCAGGTGAACTCCGCCGACGACTTCAACGCCGCTGTGGCTGAGTGATGTGAATGGTACTGGCTCCCCTCTCTGAGGGGAGCTGGCTCCGTAGGCGACTGAGGGGAGTCCTGCATGGCTCGCACTCCCCTCAGTCCGTTTCACGGACAGCTCCCCTCAGAGAGGGGAGCCAAGAAAGGGTGCGAAAATGACTGACGTGCGTGTCGATAATCCGGCGGACTTTCCGCCTCAGGAGGACACGGTCGAACGACTGTGGACTCCGCAGCGCATGACCTATGTGCTGCGCAACAGCGAGGATCGCCCAACCAAGCCCAAGACGAAGGAATGCCCGTTCTGCGCCGGACCCAAGAAATCCGACGAAGACGGCCTCATCGCCTGGCGTGGCACGCACGTGTTCGCCATCATGAACCTCTACCCATACAATGTCGGGCATCTCATGATCTGCCCGTACCGTCACGTCGGATTCATCACCGAACTCGACGATGCCGAACTGTTCGAATTCGAGAAGGCCACCACCCTCGCCATGAAGGTGATGGAAACCGTCTCCCGTCCGCACGGTTACAATATCGGCATTAATCAGGGCGAAGTAGCAGGCGCAGGAGTCGCCGCTCACCTCCATCAGCATGTAGTGCCTCGCTGGAATGGTGACGCGAACTTCATGCCCATCGTCGCCCAGACACGCACCATGCCTATTCTGCTGTCCGACCAGCGAGACGCCTATGCCCAGGCATTCGAACAGCTGGCCCCGCAGTATCATTTGCCGCTTGCCTGACCGGGTGCGGCACCCGCGCAACCGGTTTTATCGGTACGCGCAATAAGACAATCATCGGAAACATTACGGGTATGTCTGATTAACGGCCTACAATCGTTTCGTTTGACATCATCCGTTTCAATAATTGCTAGGAGCATTATGTCAGGTCATTCCAAGTGGGCGACCACCAAGCACAAGAAGGCCGCCATCGACGCCAAGCGCGGCAAGCTCTTCGCCAAGCTCATCAAGAACATCGAAATCGCCGCCCGCCTCGGCGGCGGCGACCCGGACGGCAACCCGTCCCTGTACGATGCCATCTACAAGGCCAAGAAGGCCTCCATGCCGGCCGACAACATCGCTCGCGCCGTCAAGCGTGGTGCCGGTGCTGAAGATGGTGCCGCCAACTACGAAGACATCGTCTACGAGGGCTACGCTCCTGCCGGCGTTGGCCTCATCATCGAATGCCTGACCGACAACCGCAACCGTGCGGCCGCCGAAGTCCGTTCCACCCTGACCAAGGGCAACGGCTCTCTGGCCACCTCCGGCTCCGTGTCCTTCAACTTCGAGCGCAAGGGCCAGATTGTGGTGCCGTCCGAGGGCGTGGACTTCGACAAGCTGTTCGAAACCGCCGCCGAAGCCGGTGCCGAGGACGTTACCGATGACGGTGAAGTGTTCACCGTTGTGACCGGTCCGTCCGACCTGTTCACCGTGCGCAAGGCTCTGCAGGAAGCCGGCTTCGACTACGATTCCGCCGACCAGGTCATGCAGCCGAAGAACGAGGTCGAGTTGAGCCTTGAGGATGCCCGCAAGGTGTCCAAGCTCATCGACAACCTCGATGACCTCGACGATGTGCAGAACATCTACTCCAACTGGACCGCTTCCGACGAGGTGATGGCCCAGCTCGACGAGGAGTAATCCTCGTGATTATCCTTGGCGTCGACCCCGGGCTCACACGTTGCGGGGTCGGCGTGATCGAAGCCGGCGAGCACCGCCGGCTTTCGTTTATTCACGTGGACGTGGTGCGGTCCTCACCGGATATCACCCAGGATCTGCGTCTACTGGCCATCTACAACGGCCTGTCCGAGAAAATGGACCGATTCGCGCCGGACGCGGTATCTATCGAGCGTGTGTTCGCCCAATCCAACCGCAACACCGTACTCGGTACCGCACAGGCCGCCGGCCTCGCCATGCTCGCCGCCGCGCAACGCAATATTCCCGTGGCGTTGCATACGCCTACCGAAGCCAAGCTGGCTATCACCGGTAACGGGCAGGCGCAGAAGATTCAGGTGGAGCGTATGGTGACACGTATTTTGAACCTCACCAAAATGCCGACTCCCGCCGATGCCGCCGATGCCTTGGCTTTGGCCATTTGCCATGCGCTGCGCCCGGCAGGCGCATTGCAGGGCGGCGAACGCGAACAACATCTGACCGCCGCGCAACGCCAGTGGGCTGAGGCCGCACAGAACTCCACGCGCCGCCGCATCAACCACGACCGAGGCATGTAGTATACTTTCGAACAGTTGTTCGAGTCTTGAATCCTGGAGCGCTGAAGGAGTACCTGTATGATCGGCATGCTGACCGGGCGGGTTGAATCGGTCGAAACCGATACCGCATTGATTGATGTTGGGGGAGTGGGCTACGAAGTGCGCATGTCCGCCACCGACCTGAGCCGTCTGCACGCCGGGCAAGACACCCGCGTCTTCACCTATATGAACCTCTCTCAGGATGCCATTACCCTGCATGGATTCCTGGATCGGGACGCCAAGAAAACCTTCCTACAACTCATCAAGGTCTCCGGCATTGGGCCTAAAGTGGCCCAATCGTTACTCTCCACACTGACGCCGAGTCAGTTGGCCCACGCCATCGCCGACAACGACGCCACCGCGCTGGCCAAGGCTCCGGGGCTGGGTAAGAAGGGCGCACAGAAGATCATCCTCGAGCTTAAGGGCTCTATTGATTTGAGTCAGATCGAGGGTGCTTCCGCTCAGGCGGCAACATCCAAGTCTCCGGTGGATACCGGTACGGAACAGGTTGTCGAAGGACTGATTTCGCTTGGCTGGCGTCAGCAGGACGCCCAGCAGGCCGTTGCCGAGGCTTGCGCCGAAAACGACATTCCCACGCCGCTTGCCACCGACGATGTGCCGCGTGTGCTACGTCTGGCTTTGGCGCTGATGGATAGGGGCCGCTGATGAGCGAGACAACGGATTACGGAGCCTCCAACACCGGTGCCAACGAAGAGTCGCTGCGCATGGTCTCCTCCCAGCCGATCGGCAACGAGCCGGTCAGCGACGAGGAGCTGCGCCCCCATGTTCTCGGAGGCTTTATCGGACAGCCACGGCTCAAGGCCCAGCTGCAACTGTTCCTGGACGCGGCCCGCAAACGCGATGTGCCACCGGACCATATTCTGCTCGCCGGCCCTCCTGGCTTGGGCAAAACCACGTTGGCCATGATCGTTGCCAATGAGCTTGAAGTGCCGATTCGCGTGACTTCCGGCCCTGCGGTTCAGCATGCCGGTGATCTTGCTTCGATTCTGAGCTCCCTCGACGTCGGCGAAGTGCTGTTCATCGACGAGATCCATCGTCTGCCGCGCGCCGCCGAAGAGCTGCTGTATATCGCGATGGAGGACTTCCGCGTCGATGTGATGGTCGGCAAAGGCCCGGGCGCAAGCTCCATCCCGCTGACCCTGCCGCGATTCACCGTCATCGGTGCTACCACGCGCGAAGGTATGCTGCCAAGCCCGTTGCGCGCACGCTTCGGCTTCACCGCACATCTCGACTTCTATCCGCACGAGGAGCTGGAAAAGCTCATCGAACGTTCGGCCAACGTACTGGGCGTAAACCTTGATACGGGTTCCGCTCATGAGCTTGCGTTGCGTTCGCGCGGCACGCCGCGTATCGCCAACCGATTGCTACGCCGTGTACGCGACTGGGCCATCGTCCACGACCTGATTGTGGTGCGGCCGGACGACGTCAAGGAGGCGCTGGCCCTGTACCAGATCGACTCCGAAGGCCTCGACCGGCTGGACATCGCCGTGCTCAATGCCATCGTGCGCAACTTCAACGGTGGACCCGTGGGCCTGAACAATCTGGCGGCCATGGTGGGCGAGGAATCGGAAACCGTGGAAACCGTGTGCGAGCCGTATCTCGTGCGCGAAGGTTTTATGATTCGCACGCCCAAAGGCCGTGTGGCTACCGAGAAGGCATGGCAGCATTTGGGGATTACGCCCAAAGATGATGTCAGCAAGCTCTTCTAGACTTTCTCCTGTTTGCACACTCGGCAGCGTTTCGTCAATGTCGCTCGTTTGAAGGAGTTGTTTCGTGGAACAGTGCATTATGCTCATCGTGATCGTCGTCGTGTTCGGCGGCATGATGTGGTGGCAGTCCAAGAAGGCCAAGCAGCAACAGCAGGAGAAGCAGGACTTCCGTCGCAATCTGCAGCCCGGCACCGAGGTCATCACCATCGGCCAGGTGATCGGCAAGGTCGTCGAAGTCGACGAGCAGTATGAGGAGATCGTCATCGACTCCGAAGGCTCCAAGCTGCGTTTCGGCTTCAATGCCATCGCCCGTGAGTACATCCGCCCGGCCTATGTGTCCGATGATGAGGTCGACGAGAACGGCAACCCGCTGCCCGACGAAGACACCGAGGCTCCGGCTAACGATGAGGCTGGTCAGGTTCCGATTGAGGCGTCCGTCGTGTCCGAGGAAGACACCGCTGACGAGACCGGTGACGACAACGAAACCAAGACGAAGTAAGCTGTTCGATTCGGTAGCACCATCCGCGTATCGCATCGCAAAGGCATAAAAGGGGTGAGCACTATGGCACAGTCGGACATCACCATCGACGCATTGAGCAAGGTAGGGCAACAGGACGCCGAATATCTGGTGTCCTTGGTGCGTTCCGTACCGGGGTTTCCCAAGGAAGGCATCATCTTCCGTGATTTCATGCCAGTGCTCGCCGACCCCAAGGGCTTGAAGATTCTGCTCAAAGCACTTGAAGAGGCCCTGCCGGTGTCCCCGAGCGAATTCGACTCCATTGCCGGTCTCGAATCGCGCGGGTTCCTGTTCGGCCCGGCCATGGCCGCCCATTTGGGCAAGGGTTTCATCGCCGTGCGTAAGGCCGGCAAGTTGCCGCCTGAAACCATCGGTGAATCCTATGACCTCGAATACGGCACGGCCAGTGTCGAAATCGAAACCGACGCCGTACAGGCAGGGAAGCGAGTGCTCATCGTCGATGACCTCATCGCCACGGGCGGCACCGCCAAAGCCGCCACCGACCTTATCGAAAAGGCCGGTGGCACCGTGGTGGGCTTCAGTTTCGTGATGCGGCTCGATGGCCTCGACGGTCTGGATAAGCTCGACGGCAAGCCCAGCAGCTCGCTGATCGCGATGCCGGCCTGAGATTTCGTCTCACCCAACGTACAGTCAGTTTTCAAGGTCCGGCATGTACTGTGTACAGTTACATGCCGGACCAATTACATAGTCAGGGAAGGATCGATGGATCTTTACGAATACCAGGCGCGTCAGCTGCTCGAGGAACAGGACATTCCCACCCCGGACGCCATCTTTGCCCAGAACTCCCATGAAGTCGCTGAAGCGGCGGACAAAATCGGCTATCCCTGCGTAATCAAGGCGCAGGTCAAGATCGGTCATCGTGGTCAGGCCGGCGGCGTCAAGATCGCCCATAACCGCGACGAGGCGATTCTTGAATCCGAGTCCATCCTGCCGATGACCATCCACGGGCACAAGGTTTCCGGCGTGCTTGTAGCCGAAGCCAAGAACATCCTGCACGAATACTACGTGTCCATCTCCGTGGACCGCACCTCGCGCGACTTCGACGTGCTGGCCACCGCTAACGGCGGCACCGAAGTCGAGGAAATCGCCAAGGAACATCCGGAGGCCGTCAAGCGCCTGCACATCGGTGCGCTCGGTGACTTCGACCTGGCCGCTGCCACCGAAATGGCACAGAGCATCGGCTTCTACCACGCGGACGTCGATCAGGCCGCACAGATTCTGCTCAAGATGTGGCGCTGCTTCAAAGACAACGACGCCACGCTCGTGGAAATCAATCCGCTCGCCAAGATCGGCGACCCGGATGACGAATCCACCAAGCAGCTGAGCGCCTTGGACGCCAAGATCTCCTTGGATGACAACGCCTCCTTCCGCCATGACGGCTGGGCGCGTTTCGTGGATCCCATCGTTCCCGACCCCTTCGAACAGCGCGCCCGCGAACACGGCCTGCACTACGTGCACCTGCACGGCGAGGTCGGTGTGATCGGCAACGGTGCAGGACTCGTCATGAGTTCCCTGGATGCCGTCTCCGGCGCTGGCGAGGAACAGGGCACCAACATCAAGCCCGCCAACTTCCTGGACATCGGCGGCGGCGCCTCCGCAGCCGTCATGGCCGAAAGCCTGGAGATCGTACTGTCCGACCCTCAGGTCGAATCCGTGTTCATCAATGTCTATGGCGGCATCACCTCCTGCGTGGAAGTCGCCAACGGCATCCTCGAAGCGGTCGCCAAGCTCGGCGGTTCCAAGCCGATCGTTGTGCGCTTCGATGGCAACGCCGCCGCCGAGGGTCTGCATATCCTCGCCTCCGCCAATAACCCGAATATCCATGTGTCCGAAACCATGGAAGGCGCGGCAGCCAAGGCCGCGCAGCTCGCCGGTGAGGCGACCCAGTCCAAGGAGGTTCGCTGATGCTGTTCATCGAAGACGGCGCTCCCGTTATCGTCCAGGGCATGACCGGCCATCAGGGCATGACCCATACGGCTCGCATGCTCAAGGCCGGCACCAATATCGTCGGCGGCGTGAACCCGCGCAAGGCCGGCACATCCGTCACCTTCCCCGGTGCCAAGAACGGTGCCGACGCGGACATCCCCGTGTTCGCCACCTGCGGCGAAGCACGTGAAGCCACCGGCGCCAAGGCCAGCGTGGTGTTCGTGCCGCCGAAGTTCGCCAAGTCCGCCGTGGTCGAAGCCGTCGAAGCCGGCATCGAACTCATCGTGGTCATCACTGAAGGCATTCCGGTGGCCGATTCCGCATACTTCGTCGAACTGGCGCTCAAGAAGGGCGTGCGCATCATCGGACCGAACTGCCCTGGTCTCATCACGCTCGGCAACCCCGGCGTCAATCTGGGCATCATCCCCGACGGCATCGTCGGCCGCGGCCCGCTCGGACTGGTCTCCAAATCCGGCACCCTCACCTACCAGCTCATGGGCGAATTGTCCGATATCGGCTTCACCGCATGTCTCGGCGCCGGCGGCGACCCGATCGTCGGCACGACGCTGCTGGAAGCCCTGCAGGCATTCGAAGCCGACCCCGACACCAAGGCTGTCATGATGATCGGCGAAATCGGCGGCTTCGCCGAACAGGACGCCGCCGCATGGGCCAAGGAGCACATGACCAAGCCGGTTGTCGCCTACATCGCCGGTTTCACCGCCCCCGAAGGCAAGCAGATGGGCCACGCCGGCGCCATCGTCTCCGGAGGCAAGGGCACCGCCCAGGACAAGAAGAACGCGCTCGAGGCGGCGGGCATCCCCGTGGGCAAGACCCCGGGCCAGGCCGCCGAAATCATGCGTGACGTACTCGCCAAGGCCAACATCGACTGATCGGTTCCAACCAATCGTGATGAAAGCCGTGATTCGCCAATGGGTGCGGGGAGCCATAGTCGCCCTCGCATCCATGGCCATCTATGCCGTTGCATTAGGCTGCTATACAGCGCTGATGTTATTGGTCGTCTCTATGGAAGAGGGCGGCGACAATCTCACCGTCGGCACAACCTCGCTGACACAGGCCGTTGTGCTTCTGAGTGAGGGATCGGGCTTTAGAACCGATTCGTTCACCCTCACCATTACGCCATTGCTGTTGACCATACTGCTGATATGGCTGATCAATGCACTCATCATGCGAATCAAAGCATACGGGCCGCATGCGTATGTTGCCGGATTGATTGTTTGGCTCGGGTTGAACGAGGCATTCCGGCAATCCGTGCACCTAGGTCTTGTCGATGACCAGTGGCTGGTGTTGCTGAAAGCAGCCATCGTATTCTCGATCGGTTTCCTATGCGCAGCCGTACCGGAATCAGCCAAAATGCGAGCATTCAGGGACTGGACTCGCAAGCAGGTGCCGGCGGACATACGCCACTGCCTGAAAATCGGCGTCGCCTTGGCCGTCGCGATACTGGGCATATATCTGGCAATTGGATTGATTACCGTCATCGTATGGTCGGTACGCAACCATGCCGCTGTCGTATCGTTGTTCGAATTGTCCGGGATGGAAACCGGTTCACGAATTCTCACCACCGTCGCCATGCTGATCTGGCTACCCAACGTCATGCTCTGGGCTGTTTCCTGGCTCTTCGGCGGCGGATTCGCCATCGGTGATTTGGCCAGTTTCACATTATGGCTCGGCCAATCCAAAGAGCTTCCTGCAATTCCGGTATTCGGTATTCTGCCCGAACCGGTCAGCAGTGAACTATGGCGTACCGTTGCCTTGAACGCGCCTCTCGCCATCGCTGCGCTCGTGGGCCTGCTGGCTGTATTCCTACCGCAAGGATTCGCCTGCAGACCGTTGAATGTACGGAATACGTCCACCCGCGGCCCGGTACTGGTTTCGCTGATCTACTCCGCCGGGGCATTCTGCCTGAGCGCGATGCTGATCTCACTGGCATCCACATTGCTGTTCGCTCTGTCCAATGGATCGCTTGGCGATCATCGTCTTGCTCACATAGGCGTCGACGTCATGGCCTCCACCAGAGTCGTCGGTCATTCGACCGCACTGGGACTTACCGCGGCATGGCTGCTCGCGCTGATTGGCATAGCGCTCGTTTTTCCGATAGTCTGGTTGGTTGAGAGAATCAAGGATTCCCGCACCACCGCCGCGACATCGAAGACCGCCACCGTTCATCAGGCGCGGTTCCTAGCGTCACAACCACAAGAATCCAAGGAGGAACAGGATGACAAACACGAACCGACCGATACGTCGAGCACTGGTCTCGGTCTTTCATAAGGAAGGCATCGAAGTACTCGCGGAAGCGTTCGTGAAGGCCGGCACCGAAGTTGTTTCCACTGGTTCGACCGCCAAGAAGCTTGCCGAACTGGGCGTCAAGGTAACCGAGGTGTCCGATGTCACCGGATTCCCCGAATGCCTCGACGGCCGCGTCAAGACGCTGCACCCGTACATTCACGCCGGCATTCTGGCTGATATGACCAACCCCGAACACGCCAAGCAGCTCGAGGAGTTCGGCATCAAGCCGTTCGACCTGGTGGTCGTCAACCTGTACCCGTTCGCCGACACCGTGCGCTCCGGCGCCAACGAGGCCGATACCATCGAGAAGATCGACATCGGCGGTCCCTCCATGGTGCGCGGCGCGGCCAAGAACCACGCCACCGTGGCCATCGTCACCGACCCGGCCGATTATGCACTGGTCGCCTCCCGCGTGGCCGACGGCACCGGCTTCTCCTTGGACGAGCGCAAGTGGCTTGCCGCCAAGGCCTTCGCGCACACCGCCGCCTATGACGCCACCATCAACGAGTGGACCGCCAAGCACTGGCCCAAGCCGGCCTCTCTGGACGCCGTCGAGGTGGACAAGGACGATCAGGGCACTGAAGTCGATCCCGCCAAGTTCCCGGCCCAGTTCACCCGCACCTGGGATCGTGCGCACACCCTGCGCTACGGCGAGAACTCCCACCAGCAGGCCGCCCTCTACATCGACCCGCTCAACCAGACCGGTTTCGCCCACGCCGAGCAGCTCGGCGGCAAGCCGATGAGCTACAACAACTACGTGGACGCGGACGCCGCCTGGCGCACCGTATGGGATATGGCTCCCGCCATTGCCGTGGCCGTAGTCAAGCACAACAATCCGTGCGGTCTGGCCATCGGCGCGACCGCGGCCGAGGCCCACAAGAAGGCTCACGCCTGCGACCCGATGAGCGCCTACGGCGGTGTGATCGCCTGCAACTCCAAGGTCACCCTTGAGATGGCCGAAAGCGTGCGCCCGATTTTCACCGAAGTCATCGTCGCCCCCGACTATGAGCCGGCCGCGCTCGAACTGCTGCAGACCAAGAAGAAGAACCTGCGCATCCTCGAGGTGGCCGAGCCGCCGAAGGGCCACGAGGCCATCCGCCAGATCGATGGCGGCCTGCTTGTGCAGGACACTGATCTGATCAACGCCGTCGGCGACGATCCGGACGCCTGGAAGCTCGTGGCCGGCGAGGCCGCCGACGCTGACACGCTGAAGGACCTCATGTTCGCATGGCGTGCAATCCGCTGCGTGAAGTCCAACGCCATCCTGCTGGCCCACGACCAGGCCACGGTTGGCATCGGCATGGGCCAAGTCAACCGCGTGGACTCCTGCCATTTGGCCGTCGAGCGCGCCAACACGCTGGCCGATGGTGCCGATCGCGCCACCGGTGCGGTCGCGGCATCCGATGCGTTCTTCCCGTTCGCCGATGGTGCCCAGGTGCTTATCGACGCGGGCGTCAAGGCCATCGTGCAGCCTGGCGGCTCCATCCGCGATGAGGAGGTCATCGAAGCGGCCAAGAAGGCCGGCGTGACCATGTACCTCACCGGCACCCGCCACTTCTTCCACTGATCGGGACTCTCTGAGGGGAGCAGCTCAGCCAAAACGCACAAAGGTGGGATTCCGCCTGACCCGTCAACGGGTCCAAGCGGAATCCCACCTTTGCTATTCGCCTGCTATTGTGGTCACGTAACCGTTCGACAGAAGGAATCGCAACATGCACAACCATCCCTATGTATCCGAAGCACATGAGGGCAAGCCATGGTTTGAATGGTGCGTACTCGGCGTCGTCGCCGTCATCACACTGCTGGTTGCTTTCGGATATACGATGGCCGCCACGGTCATACTTGCCGTGACGGCCATCATCACCGGGCTTGTTCGCCTGATTCTTCAGGACAGAAGCCCATGGAAAGTGCGCTCAGTGGCGTTCGACTCCTTCATCGGCATCGCCTTGGGAATCGGCCTGCTGATTACCTACTTCAGCTTCTTTGGACTCTTCGGCAACATCTTTTTCCGCTGAATCGCCATCAGACGAGGCGGCCTGATCGAAGAATTCGCCATCGTCGAGCGTGTCCGCGTTTGCATCGGCATCCGTCTGCGGAAGATCGGCGGCAGCCGGCACTTTGGGAGTGGTCATCATCTGCGCGATGATCATGACCAACGCCACCACAGCGGCGGCCAAGACCGGGCTAATCCAGAATACCCACAGCTGCTGCAGCGGATTTTGCGTAAGACCCTCATTCATCGCGGCCAGTGCGATGCCGGTGGAACGGGCGGGATTGAGACCAGCACCGGTAACCGGGTAGCTGATGGCGGTGGCCAGACCATAGGCAAGACCCATGGCAATGACATGACGGTCCGAGGACTCGTCGTGATCACCCAGAGAAGACATGGCGGTGGCAACGACAATCAGAGAGGCAACGACCTCGACGACAATCGCCAGCGTAATCGAGAACGTAATGCCATACTGGGTCAGCAGCGAGTAAGACACGGAGCCGTTCTCGAAACCGTTAACGGCCGGAGTCAGCCACACTTTGGCAGCTACCTGCTCGGATGTGGGCAGCAGCTTGACCACGGCGAAGCCGGCGGCGATGGCACCGATGACCTGAGCGATCACATAGAGGATGCCATCCAGGATTTTCGTCTTGGAAACCAGCACAGAGGCTACGGTGATGGCCGGATTCAGCTGGCCACCGGACACGCGGGAGAAGATGGCGGTGACTGCGGCATATGCCAAGCCGGTAGCCAACGCGAAGAACACGATATTGATGCCATACACGGCCGAACCCCATGTGGAGAAGGCGTAAATGGCAAAGCACAGCAGGAAGCTGCCGGCCAATTCGGCGCACACGCGCAGAGCCAGCGGCTGTTGATTGGTTTCTTCCATGATTGTTCATTCCTTTTCATCTGTCGGAAGACGGGCGAACCCGCACAAACGGTTGCCAGTCTAGCAGCAGTCCTACGTTGCGGTATGATATATAGGTCGGGATTGGCTGGGATTCCAGTCCGCCAACTCTGAAGTATGTATACAAATCGACAGTCTCTGCGATGACAGAATCTGTCCGGCCACGTTGGGAGAACGATGCCAAACGCATATTCCCGCGCTGCGAAAGCGCAAGACGATTCCAATTCCATTCGACTCCAGAAGCTGCTTGCCCAAGCGGGATTCGGTTCCCGCCGCAAGTGCGAGGACATGATCACCGAAGGCCGTGTCGAGGTCGACGGTGAACTGGTCACCGAGCTCGGAACTCGCGTTGACCCTCATAAGCAGCAGGTGCGCGTAGACGGTTCGCGCGTACGCGTCAATCCGAACCACGTCACTCTGGCACTAAACAAGCCCCGCAAGGTGCTCTCCGCCATGGACGACCCGAAGGGCCGCTACACGCTGCGCGACATCGTGGGCGACAAGTACGAGCGCATCTTCCACATGGGCCGTCTCGACTACGATTCCGAGGGTCTTATCCTCATGACGAACGACGGCGAGCTCTCGCAGCACGTCATGCACCCCAAGTACGAGGTCGAGAAGACCTACGTCGCCACGCTGGAAGGCAAGATCTCCGGCACCGTGTGCCGTCGACTCGTGACCACCGGCGTGCAGCTCGACGACGGCTGGATCAAGCTCGACCACTGCGCGATCATCGACTCCTCACGTGACCATACGATGGTCAAGGTCGTGCTGCACTCCGGCAAGAACCGCATCGTGCGCCGTATCTTCGGCTCAATCGGCTTCCCGGTCAAGCGCTTGGTGCGCACCCAGATCGGCCCGATCAAGCTCGGTGATTTGAAGCCCGGTTCCTACCGCGTGCTGTCCCAGACGGAAGTCCGTTCGCTGTCCAAGGAGGTTGGTCTGTGATTCGCGTTGCCATCGACGGCCCCGCCGGCGTGGGCAAGTCGTCCACGTCCAAGGCGCTGGCCAAGTATTTCGGATACGCCTACCTTGACACGGGCGCGATGTATCGTGCCTGCGCTTGGTGGTGCCTGAAGCAGGGCATCGATCTGGACGCCGAAACCGTGGATGAGCGTGTCATCACCGAAGCGGTGGGCGAGTTCTTCACCGGCGACCATTTCGATATCTCCGTGGACCCGGACAACCCCCGCGTATTCGCCGACGACGAGGACATCTCCGAGGCCATTCGTTCCTCCGAAGTCTCCAGCCATGTCTCCAAGGTGTCGAACGTCATCCCGGTGCGCAACGTGCTCATCGCCGCCCAGCGCGCCTACATCGCCCGCGAGGCGTCGGCCGACTCCTTCTCCGGGGGTTTGGGCATCGTGGCCGAGGGCCGCGATATCACCACCGTGGTGTCCCCGGACGCCGAGGTGCGCGTGCTGCTGACCGCCCGTGAGGAGGTCCGTCAGGCCCGTCGCACCGGCCAAGCCGTCAAGGGCGTGGGTGCTGAGGATGTGGCCGCGCGCGACAAGGCCGATTCCAAGGTCACCAGCTTCCTGACCGCCGCCGATGGCGTTACCACCATCGACAATTCCGATTTGGACTTCGCCCACACGCTCGATCTGCTCATCGGTCTGGTCGAGGACGCCATCGAGAACCAGGAATACGAGCAGTATGCCGCCAATCTCGAAGGCTATGAGCTGGACGAAGGCGATGAGGATCTGATTTCCGGCCGCGGTTTCACGGAAGGCGCGCGCAAGGCCGGCCCCAAGCCGGTGGGCGTGCTGACTGTTGTAGGCCGTCCGAACGTGGGCAAATCATCCCTGGTCAACCGTATCCTCGGCCGCCGTGCCGCCGTTGTGGAAGACACGCCGGGCGTTACGCGAGACCGTGTGAGCTATGACGCGGAATGGGCCGGCACCGACTTCAAGCTGGTGGACACGGGCGGCTGGGAAGCCGACGTGGAAGGCATTGAATCCGCCATCGCCTCACAGGCACAGGTTGCCGTGACCTTGGCCGATGCTGTGATATTCGTTGTCGATGGTCAAGTGGGCATGACCACCACCGATGAGCGCATCGTCAAGATGCTGCGTGCCGCCGGCAAGCCGGTCGTGCTGGCCGTCAACAAGATCGACGACCAGGCCAGCGAATACCTTGCCGCCGAATTTTGGAAGCTCGGTCTCGGCGAACCATACTCGATTTCCGCCATGCACGGCAGGGGAGTGGGCGACCTGCTGGACGTCGCGCTCGACAAGCTCAAGCAGGCCGAGAAGACTTCCGGCTACCTCACGCCTTCCGGCCTGCGCCGCGTGGCTCTGGTGGGCCGCCCGAACGTGGGCAAGTCGTCTCTGCTCAATCAGCTGGCGCGCGAAGAACGTGCCGTGGTCAACGATTTGGCCGGCACTACGCGCGACCCCGTCGACGAAATCGTCAACATCGATGGCGAGGACTGGCTGTTCATCGACACGGCCGGCATCAAGCGACGCCAGCACAAGCTCACAGGCGCGGAATATTATTCCTCTCTGCGCACGCAGGCCGCCATCGAGCGCTGTGAATTGGCGCTGATCCTGTTTGATGCTTCGCAGCCGGTATCCGATCAGGATTTGAAGGTCATGTCCACAGCCGTGGATGCGGGCCGTGCGATCGTGCTCGTGTTCAATAAGTGGGATGCGATGGACGAGTTCGACAAGCAGCGTCTCGAACGCCTGTGGAACACCGAATTCGACCGTGTGATGTGGGCCGAGCGTGTGAATCTGTCCGCCAAGACCGGCTGGCACACCAACCGTCTGACGCGAGCCATGGATAAGGCCTTGGAATCCTGGGATCAGCGTATTCCTACAGGCAAGCTCAACGCCTTCCTCGGCAAAATTCAGGCCGCCCACCCGCACCCGTTGCGTGGTGGCAAGCAGCCGCGAATCCTCTTCGCCACGCAGGCATCCACGCGCCCGCCGCGTTTCGTGATCTTCGCCACCGGCTTCCTCGAGCACGGCTACCGCCGCTACATCGAGCGTTCCCTGCGCGAGGAATTCGGCTTCGAAGGCACGCCGATTCAGATCTCCGTGAACATCCGCGAGAAGAAGAAGCGGAAGTGACACGCGCGTAATTTGCCAGATTTCAAATATCTGGTAAATTATCTACTCGGTGCTTTTGCACCATCGGGCCGTAGCGCAGTTTGGTAGCGCACTTGACTGGGGGTCAAGGGGTCGCGGGTTCAAATCCCGCCGGCCCGACCGATTAGCCCCGGAATTCTGCCACTTTTGAGTGGTTGTCTTCCGGGGTTTTTCCGTTTTCAGACAATATGAGACAACATGACGACGGACTTACCTTTGTAAGCCATTCGTAATGAATTATCACCGACAATTCACCGCCTCCGCACCCCCGTCGTATGCGTTTGCCCCAAACAGGGGCTAGACTGGTTCCTATTGATTTGACGAAAGGGACCCGAATTGACAGAAATAAACGATAAGGCCCAACTGGATATCGCCGCCGCTGACGACACCGACGCCGTTACCTCGGACACCCCCGAAGAAACCGTAAACACCCCCGAAGTGGATGAGACTTTCGAGCTTTCGGCCGCCAAGATGCGCGAGCATGGCATGAGCGAAACCGCCATCAACCAGTTCCACCATTTGTATGACGTATGGCGCCATGAAGAAGCCTCCAGCTGGATTCGCGAGGACGACATCGAGCCGCTTGGCCACGTGCCCAGCTTCCACGACGTCTATGAGACCATCAACCACGACAAGGCCGTGGACGCCTTCGCCAAGACCGCATTCCTCAAGCTCAATGGCGGTCTGGGCACCTCCATGGGATTAGACAAGGCCAAGTCGCTGTTGCCGGTGCGTAGGCACAAGGCCAAGCAGATGCGCTTCATCGACATCATCATTGGTCAGGTGCTTACCGCTCGCACACGCCTGAACGTCGAACTGCCGCTGACGTTCATGAACTCCTTCCACACTTCGGCGGACACGATGAAGGTGCTCAAGCATCATCGCAAGTTCAGTCAGCATGACGTGCCGATGGAAATCATCCAGCATCAGGAACCCAAGCTCGTGGCCGCCACCGGCGAACCTGTGAGCTACCCTGCGAACCCGGAGCTGGAATGGTGCCCGCCCGGCCACGGCGACCTGTTCTCCACCATCTGGGAGTCTGGTCTGCTTGACGTATTGGAGGAGCGCGGCTTCAAGTATCTGTTCATCTCCAATTCCGACAATCTCGGTGCGCGCCCCTCGCGTACGTTGGCCCAGCACTTCGAAAACACAGGTGCCCCGTTTATGGCTGAAGTGGCCATCCGCACCAAGGCCGATCGCAAGGGCGGCCATATTGTACGAGACAAGGCCACTGGTCGCCTAATACTGCGTGAAATGAGCCAGGTCCATCCGGACGATAAGGAAGCGGCCCAAGACATCACCAAGCATCCTTACTTCAACACCAACTCAATCTGGGTTCGCATCGACGCTTTGAAAGACAAGCTCGCCGAATGCGATGGTGTGTTGCCGTTGCCGGTGATTCGTAACAAAAAGACCGTGAATCCCACGGACCCGGATTCCGAACAGGTGATTCAGCTGGAAACCGCCATGGGCGCCGCAATCGGTCTGTTCAACGGTTCTATCTGCGTCCAAGTGGATCGTATGCGCTTCCTTCCGGTGAAAACCACCAATGATTTGTTCATTATGCGTTCCGATCGATTCCACCTGACGGACACGTATGAGATGGAAGACGGCAATTACATCTTCCCGAACGTCGAACTTGATCCGCGATACTACAAGAACATCCACGATTTCGACGAACGGTTCCCCTACGCCGTGCCATCTTTGGCCGCAGCCAACTCGGTTTCCATTCAGGGCGACTGGACATTCGGACGTGACGTCATGATGTTCGCCGACGCCAAACTGGAAGATAAAGGCGAGCCAAGCTATGTGCCGAACGGCGAATACGTTGGTCCGCAAGGCATCGAACCGGACGATTGGGTGTGATTTACAACACGGTCGAACGATAAAAAAGATATTATTTTTGTGAAATGGCGCTCAAGTGCGGAAAAAGCCTCTAAGATAGAGTGAGTGTGAGGAAACTCATACGCACTTATAACGAAACAATAACTATACGTGAGGACTAATGGCAGAGGGCACAAGCGGACGTCGGCGTTTTTCCGACAAATGGGGCAAGCACGAGCTGGACGTACTGGCTGTGTTGTCATCCGCGTTCCCGCAATGGCTCACATCCCGCCAAATTGCGCAGCGCGTCAAGGCTTACGCCGACTCGTATGGAGAGCTGGCAGATCAGGCCGCCAAGGCCGCGTTCGCCAAGCAGTTCCAGCGTGATCGCGCCAAGCTCGCCGCTATGGGCATCGCCATCGAATCACGGCAGCCTGAGTATTCGTCCAAGTCGGAAGGCCAGGACTTCGCGTCCTACCGTCTGCAGTTGGGCGACGAACCGCGCGTCCGTCTGATGTTCGAGCCGGAAGATATGCCGGTGCTTGCCGCCGCCAACTATCTGGCTCGTTCGATGTCGATTTCCTCCGAGCCGGATCAGTCCCAGCTCGCCCAACATGCGTCGCGCACCACGCCGCGTGTGCCGCAGACCCCTATTCCCGGTCTCGGTTTGGATTCGATTGCGCCTGGCTTGGGCACGCAGCCCATTCCGGACTCGCTGGTCAAGGTTATCGATTCGCGTCGCTTTGCCGCCACCGTTGATGTGGACGGCGAACACCTGAACGTGGCCTACACCGATTCCGACGATTTGGCCATGTTTGTGCTGGAGCATCCGGGTGCCACGATTGTCAGCCCGCAGGAGGCTGTGGACGCCTATCATCGCCGCCTGCACGCCGCCAGCCGATTCACTCTGGCTGACGAATCCGCCAGCCCTGTAAGCGCCTCGGTGGTTTCCCCGTCGATTAGTCGCGATGTTCGTGAGCCGGGTGATCCCGAGTCGATCAAGGCCCAGAACAAGAAGAACGGCCCCGCTTTCCAAACGGGCAGCGAGGTGGATCGTCGCCTGCGTCTGATGCTGTTCCTCTCCGCTCACCTGGGTGAGGAATTCTCGATGAGCGAGCTGGCCGAGCGCTTTATCGGCAAACCGAAGAACGACGACGAGCTCAAGAAATTCGTTAACATCATTCATAAGGACATCAACACCCTGACCACCGTTTCCGACGATGGTGAGATGGCTGGCAGCCAGTTCTTCGATATCGACTGGCCGCTGCTGGATGCCGAGGGTATTGTTTCCGCCACCAATTCGTTGGGCCTTGAACGTCTTGCCGGCATTTCGCCGCAATACCTCAGCATGCTCACCGCCTCGGTCAGCTACTTGGCGCATTCGCCGTTACTGCCGGACAAGCAGCGTGGGCAGGCCGAATCCCTGTATGAGCGTTTGCGCCGCCATGTCAGCCCGGGCCAGACCCCGTGGCTGAGCCTGACCGGCTATGAGCTGGAGCCCCGAAGCTTCTCCATCGTCAAGCGCGCGATCAACACCGATTCGCTGTTGGACATGGAGTACTCCGACGGTACCGGTAGTACCCGTCGCAAGCTGGTGGCCCCCGCCAAGATTTTCATCGACGAAGGCGTGTATTATGCCGCCGTCTACACGGATGTCGGTTCCGCCGCCCCTAAGGACAAGAAGGCCTACGTCTCCAAAGACAAGACCATCGACAAGGCGAACGGCAAGCCGCGCATCTGGCAGGTGCTGCGCTTGGCCCGTATCGAAAAGGCGGAACTGGTCAAGCCCACCAAGCAGATCAACATCCCGAACATGCCGGTGAGCGAACTGCGCAAGTGGAGTTTCGACAACGGTACCGACGCGGTGTTCATCACCGATCAGCGCGATCTGGCATTCATCAAGACATTGCCGGGCGCTACCGTCGAACAATGCGGTGCCGGTGAAAAGGTGCATCTGACCGTTTCCTCCGACTCCTGGTTCGTGGCCTTCTGCATCGCACACGCGCGTCATATCACGGCGGTCGCCCCGGAAACGTTGCGCACCATGATCGTGGCACGCGCCGAACGCGAACTGAGCATCAGCGAGAACAAGTAAGGAGCCTTTCATGCCTTGGTGGATATGGCTGATTCTGGCCCTGTTCATGCTGGCCATGATTGTTGCCGGACTCATCTATGCAGCCCTTCATGGAATCCGTGCCTTGAAAGACATGTCCGACATCGGCGGCCAACTCGGTGAACGTGTGGCCGCGATGGGGGAGCCCGGCACTTCTGCCGACACCAGCGAGCCGCCTCTGTTCACTCAGCCGCTCAGCGTGGCACAGAATCGTTATGCCGAGGCCCATGCGGACGTGATTCGCAGCAAGGCCGCCAAGCGCGAGCGCCGCACCCAGGCATGGGCCCGCTGGAAGCGATTCAACAACTAACGGAAAGCAGCAATGGCACGTCACCAACACCATAAGGGCAATGCCGATTCCCAGACGCTGAGCCCTTCGCAGCGGTACGCATCATTCCAAAAAGTCCAACGCCATCGGGCGTCCGCAGCAGCGCGATTCGCCGAATCCCTGCCCTTCGAACTGGACGACTTCCAGACCGAAGCCAATGACGCGCTCGAAGCCGGCAGCAACGTACTGGTCGCGGCCCCAACCGGTGCCGGCAAAACCGTAGTGGCGGATTTTGCCATTTATCTCGCCCAGGAACGCAACGTCAAAGCCTTCTATACCACACCGATCAAGGCGCTGAGCAATCAGAAATACCATGATCTGGTCGACGTGTACGGCCCGGACAAGGTAGGCCTGCTCACCGGCGACACCTCGATCAACTCCGAGGCGGACATCGTGGTCATGACCACCGAAGTGCTGCGCAACATGCTCTACGAGCGTTCCACCACGCTGAACGCACTGCGCTACGTGATTCTCGACGAAGTGCACTATCTGGCCGACCGGTTCCGCGGGCCCGTGTGGGAGGAAGTCATCATCCACCTGCCCAAGACGGTCAAGATCGTCGGCCTGTCCGCCACCGTGTCCAACGTGGAGGATTTCTCCAACTGGATTGCCTCGGTGCGAGGCGACACCAAACTGGTGATCAGCGAACACCGCCCCGTGCCTTTGGAACAGCACGTCATCGTGCAGGCGGACGAACACACCGAGCCTGAGGTGCTGGATCTCTATCGCCGCGACGGCAACGGCGAGCAGACCACCAAGCTCAACGCCGAACTCATCAACCGGCTCGACCAGTTGGACCGCAAGGCCGCACGCCGGCGCGGCGAGGAACGTCCCGATAAGCGCAAGGGCTTCGGCAGAGGCCGCGGCGGCAAAGGCGCCAAGGGCCATGCCCCGAAAGCGGAACGCCACACCCCGCGCCGCTGGGCCGTGGTGGACGAGCTTAACTTCCTGGGAATGTTGCCCGGCATCTACTTCATCTTCTCGCGCAACGGCTGTGACCAGGCCGTGGAACAGTGTATCAATGCTGGACTGGAGCTCACCACCGATGAGGAAGTGACCAAGATTCGCCGCATCGTGGATGAGATGGTGGAGGGGCAACTCACTCAGGAAGACCTGAAAGCCCTGCAGTTCTCCAAGTTCCGCTTTGCGTTGGAAGAAGGCTTCGCTTCGCATCATGCCGGCATGATTGCCCTGTTCCGCCAGATAGTCGAACGATTGTTCGAAGAAGGTCTGGTCAAAATGGTGTTCGCCACGGAAACACTGGCCTTGGGCATCAATATGCCGGCCCGCTGCGTGGTGGTAGAGAAACTCGAGAAGTTCGACGGTACCGGTCATGTGGGCCTGACGCCCGGCGAATTCACGCAGCTCACCGGTCGTGCCGGTCGGCGCGGCATCGACACCATCGGCCACGCCATCGTGGTCGACCATCACGGTTTTGTACCCGCCACGGCCGCCGCGCTGTCATCCAAGCGTGTCTACCCGCTGCACTCGAGCTTCCGACCCACGTTCAACATGGCCGTGAACCTGCTCAACTCCAGCGACTACGAGACCGCGCGCGTTACCCTGGACCAGTCGTTTGCCCAGTGGGAGGCCAACGAATCGGCCTGGCAGCTGGAATCGCAGATCAACACACTGAAGAACGCACTGGCCGGATACGAACAGGCGTTCGCATGCGAACACGGCGACTTCAAACAGTTCATGACCCTGCGTATGGAGCTGAGCGACATCGAAAAGGAAGGCCGCCGCAAACTGAAGCACGAAGTGTTCCTGACCGATCAGGAGCGTTCACGCGCCTTCCAGAACCTTGACCAGCGCATTCGCGATTTGCGCAAGGCGGAACACGAGCATCCATGCCGCAACTGCCCGGACCTCCAGCAACACCTCAAGTGGGGCCACCGCTGGGCCCGCGAGACCCGCGAACTGCAGCGCGTCACCGATCGCTACGACTCCCGTACCGGGTCCGTGGCACGTCAGTTCGATCGCATCTGCGATATTCTCACCGGGCTTGGTTACCTCGAACGTCATGAAGATGCGGCCGGCCACATTGACATGACGTTGACCGAAAAAGGCTCGCTGCTGCGCCGCATCTACAGTGAACATGACCTGGAACTGTGCGAGGCGCTGCTCGCCGGCACGTTCGACAAGCTCGACGCCAACGGACTGGCCGCTGTGCTCTCTTCACTGGTATACGAGGCCAGACGCGGGGGAGACAGCGAACCGAGGCACTACCCGGGCGGCATCTCCGGGCCCATCGCCATCGCTTCGTCCAAGCTCAAGGGCATCTGTGAAGACATCGATATCCTGTGCGAGGATCACGGTCTGGACGAGATGCAGCGGCCGGACTTCGGTATTCTCGACGTCATGTATGAATGGGCGGATGGCGGTTCGCTGGGATCGTGCCTGTACGGCACCGACATGACCGGCGGCGACTTCGTGCGCACTGCCAAACGACTGGCTGACGTGCTGCAGCAGATCGCTGTCGCCCAGCCGCTGCCGTTCGACGGGGGAGAGCGGCTGGCAGGCCTCGCCCACGAAGCGGCCGACCGGGTCAATCGTGGCGTGGTGGCCTACTCCGGCGTGGACTGACGGGGGCCGTTTGATGGGAGTTTGTCAGCCGGCGTCGGAAGCTTGGAATAGCGGCCAAGTCCGAACTGTTGCGTAAATTAGTAGGGTTAAAGATCTTTCAAGGAGGATGCCGATATGGCAGAACGTAGCCTCAGGGGCATGAGCATCGGAGCGAAATCGCTGGAGTCCGACGACAACGTCGATTTCGCCGCACGAAACGATGTGGCGTATGTATGCCCGAAGGGCCACCGCACCATCCTGCCGTTTGCCGAGGGTGCCGAAATCCCGGACGAGTGGGAGTGCCGTTGTGGTTCCGTGGCCCACCGTGAGGGCGACGCCGACCGTGAGGGCGACGAAATCAGCAAACCCACCCGCACCCACTGGGACATGCTGCTGGAACGCCGTAGCGAAGAGGAACTGGCCACCCTGCTCGAAAAGCGCCTGCAAATGCACCGTGACGGTTGGATTCCTGACTACGAGTGATCTCCTACTGAACAACACGTGAACTTGATGCCCAGTCATCCCGACTGGGCATAATCATTGTTGGAACAAGTCGCATATCGTTTGACGACCATTCAAAGCAGTCGACATGAACAAAGGGGAGTGGAATCTCAATGGCACAGCATCCGATGAAAGTGGTCCTGTTGGATCTCGACGGCACGCTTACCAAGTCCGACGGCGGCATCATCGCCTCCGTCGTCAAGACGTTCGAGGAATTGGGTCGCCCGGTTCCCGACGATGCCGAGCTGCATCGTTTCATTGGTCCGGCCATCATCGAATCGCTGCGACGCAACCATGTGCCGGAGGATGAGCTTGACCGGGCGGTCACCATCTACCGCAGCTACTATGCGGATCGCGCCGTGTTCGATGATCCGAACGAGCCCGGCAACAAAGTTCCCGGCCGCTTGGTGAACGTCGTGTTTCCCGGTATCCGCGAACAGCTGCTCAAGCTGCGTGCCGACGGCTATTATCTGGCGTTGGCCAGCTGCAAGCCCGAGTACCAATGCGTTCCGATCTGTGAGCATTTCCATCTGACCGAGCTGTTGGACGGCATCTATGGCGCATCCAGGGATAACTCTCGTTTGGACAAGGATCAGGTGATTCGGTACTGCTTCGACAAAATCGGTTTTGATGCTGCAGCGGGGGACAAGGCCGTGATGATCGGCGACCGCTACACCGACATCGACGGCGCCCACGCCTGCAATCTGGACGCCATTGGCTGCCGCTGGGGCTACGCTCCGGCCGGTGAGATGGAAGAACACGGTGCCTACGAAATCATCGAGAAGCCCGAGCAGATCGAAGAAGCCGTAAACCGTTATTTCCAAACACACTGAAACACAACGGCGAGGACTTCTTCATGATGGGATGCGATGGAGCCTGCGCCGCGGGCTTCGACCTGGTTTTCATCGGTTTGCCATTGCTGTCGCTGTATGAGATTCCCATGCTGATATGGTTCATTTGGCGAGCATTCCACTGGAAACGAGATGACAAGGATTGGCTGAAAGGCACGGCGATTCTTGCAATTGCGGTGGTCGCTCCGGTGCTCCTTTGGCTGTCGGCCTGGTATGCTCCGGTGCTCCTTTGGCTGTCGGCCTTGGTATGCGTGGACTAGTTGATACAGGCGACCGAATCCTTGTCAAGGATAACTAATCTGACATAACGTACATTATCGGTTAATAGTATGTGGTGATTTTTGCCGAACCAGTAGTATCTAGCTGCGGATTAGCCTCGCCGCAGAGAATCGGCTACTTCGCAACATCATCCTTATTCCGGTGAGAAGCAACGCCCAAACGCTTGTCCATTTCGGTTTCCGAAGCGTTGCGTGCCTGCAGATACATGGCGATGAGTTCCAGCAGCACCAGCGCGAATATGATGATTGCTCCGGGCAATTGCGCGTGGTCGTAGAACGCGAGCATGCGAGCATCCATCAGATCCGCTGTAAACGTCAACACGGGAAACGGGATCAGCGCCGCCGCAAACGACATGAAATGCGTTTTCACCATCGACCAGTCGACCGGATCGACCGGCGGCCGCCGGCGTTTCGGCGTGAACAGATGACCTCGGCTGACCGTTATAGTGATGATGGACACAGCAAAGATGACGGCGACCATCCACAGAACGCCCGGCAACAATCCGACAACAATCCCGTTCACCCGGTCCTCCAATCAGTCATAATAATCACCGCAACATATAAAAACATAAGATGGCAGGCAACAAAAGCAACACATACAACAAAGCGACCTGCCGACCAAAGCCGGCAAGTCGCCAACAACCATACATGTATCAGGCGGTTGCGCGTTGCAAGCGCTGTGCCTCGAGCTTCTTGCGCATCCTCATGGCAGTCAGTTCATCAATCGGACGGCCCGTGGCAATCGTCAGCGGCTTGGCCTCAAGATCAACATATTCTTCCTGTTCCAAGGCCGTCTCAATCTGGTGCCACAACGAACCCACCGACACGGCGAACACTGCCTTACCGCTTTGCAACAGTTCGAGCATCTGTTCGCTGGTTGTGCATTCATGTACGTTTTGACCATCGCACATGATAGTCACATTGGCCAGCTGATCGGTGCTGCGTTGAGTCAAGAATCCGATGGCCGCCGTTACGTTCTGCAGATTCACACCGGCATCAAGCAACTTCTTGGATACAGCGAGAATCACCACATCCTTAAACGAGTATAGTCGTCGTGAACCGGAGCCATGAGACGGCGTGATGGACGGCTCAACAATCTGCTTGCGTGCCCAATAATCGAGCTGTCGGTACGTGATGCCGGCCACCTTGGAGGCCACAGTGCCACGGTAGCCGCGCTTGATCTCCTCAGTATCGACGTTGGAGAACAACTCCCCCTGAATCGCGTCAGCGTTCAGATTCTGACGGTCCTCAAGCGAAACATGAAGATGCAGCCCGGTCTGTCCCATGGCACTCCCCTAACTCATGCGTGTCTCGCATATGACTCACACTGGTGTAATCACATGATTGCAATTTCTGCAATCAGTCTAACCCCGTGCTGGGTGTGGGCTATTGGGAAATAATGGCAGATTTCGTGAAGAACACGAGGCGGAATTTACCGATCATGATTTCGTCGCCGTTCTTCAGCGTCGCCTGATCAACACGCTGACGGTTCACGTAGGTGCCGTTCAGACTTCCTGCGTCAACCACAAAGAACTGACCGTTGACCCTGCGGAACACGGCATGCTGACGGGATACGGTGGAGTCGTCGAGCAGAATATCAGCTCGCGGATCACGGCCGACGGTGATTTCATCCTCGTCAAGCAAGTAACGAGAACCTGAGACCGCTCCCCTGGCGGAAATCAGCAATGCCGTTCCCTCGGACAATCTGGTGATGGTGTCCAGATCCTCTTGAGTCAGCGGTCGATCGCCGGTGGTGGTAATGGGCAGTACATTAATCGCGGGCAGGCCGATAATGGTGGTTTCGCCTGCGCTAGGAATCGGGTTGGTCATAATCCCCTATTCTACCGTCTTTGCATACTGGTTTTGCGTAGCTTCGCGTACTTCGTCGATAATGATGCTGTCAGAAGGCTGTACATTGACGTTGGACCCGTATTTCACCTGGAGCTGAGCGCCCACACCGCCGGCGATATCGACTGCGTTGGACAGTTCCTGCGGATTGCCAATGGCCTTCACCGTGTATGTGGGCTTGATGGTGGTGCCATCCACGATCAAACCTTCCTCGGCGTCCTGAATGTAGGTGGAGGTGATGACGCGCACGTTATTGATGGCGATTACCTCGGCACCGGCATTGCGAAGTTCCTCGATAAGGTTGAACATGATTGAGGCGTCCACTTTAGTCGTCAAGCCTCGTCCGATTCGGATGGTCACGCCTTGACCCTTTGCCGGGAGTCTGCCGGAAATCAAGCCGCTGGTCTCCTCGTTTTGCTTGGCGATCTTACGCGCCTGCTCCTGCTCGTTAGCCGCCGATTTCAGCGAGTTGAGCTGGCTGTTCAACTGGGTTTTACGCTGCTCGAGATTGGAGATTTGCGTATTCGACTCGTTCAGCAGCCTTACCAGTTCACTCTCGTCCATCGTTTCGTACGTGGATTTAGTGTTATTGATCTGGCTCATGTAGGCGAAACCCAACAACGCGCACATCAGAGCGATGAGAATCGAGGATAGTAACCGTGATTTGTTGCTGGCACGGTTGAGATCCTTCCGGGGCTTCTTACGCACCGTGGGAAACGACCCGGTTTCCATCCGGTCGTTGACCTTGTCTTGTGCATGCTGGTCGCGCATTTTCTCCAGCATGTTGTCTGATTGTGCTTTACGTGCCATACGTCAGTACCCTTGTCAGCCTCGGAAGATGAAGCGTCTGATCGCGGACACGTTGGAGAAGATGCGGATGCCGAGTACGACGATGACGGCTGTCTGCAGCTGCGAACCGACGCCGAGCTGGTTGCCGAGGAACACGAGCAGTGTTGCCGTCACCACGTTGGCGAGGAAGGAGATCACAAACACGCGGTCGGAGAAGCTGCGCTCGAAATAGGCTCGCGCGGCACCCAGCAGGGCGTCAAGAGCAGCGACCACCATAATCGGCAGATAAGGCTGCACGATGATCGGAATGTCCGGCTTGACGAACACGCCGATGACGACGCCGATGATTAGTCCCAGAACGGCTGCCATTATTCATTCCTTTCCGCGTACTTCACTTCGCCAGTGACTGCTGCCTCAAGTGTAATCGAATTGGATTTGCTCACCTGCGGGTAGATACCGGCTTCCTTGAAGGAATCGTAAAGACTTGCAAGTTTCTTCTTCCCCATCGCTTCGGCCAAGGCGCTCTTATCGCCTATGGCTTCAATGGTATAGGGGCTTTGTATCGCGGTCATGCCGATGAGAATATGCCCGCCGGCCTTGCGTATCGAGGTTTGCGCGCCGAGCCTATTACCGTTGATGGCAATGGCTTCGGCTCCGTTTTGGAACATCAGGGAGACCAGTTGCTGCAGATCCAGATCGGTGATGACTCGGATGTTCGTGGAGGTGCCGACTCTCGTCGAGGAGGATTGATCCGACTGGCTTGCCGCGATTGGATCGGCCAGCGTCATGGTGATTCCTTCGCCTTCGACCACCGTGGCACCATTGACCATTTCGTCTTGGATAAGCGTATCGCTTTTCACGCTGCCGGATATTTTCTTGGACTGTTCGTCAACTTGGGAGCGCAAATTATTGACGTCCGTGGTGAGTTCGTCTATTTGCGAGTTGCGATTCTCCAATTGCGTGGCCAAAGTCTGCCGTACCTGCTTACGCGGATCGGATTGCAACTGTTGCACGAATAGGCTGCAGGCAAAGCCAACGCCGACGCAGATGATGAATACGACGATGCGATTAAACCAGATGGAGAAGGTCGAACGATGCTCATGGACCAGTCGTGAGTCGGAGAACATCGGATCCATCGGACGATTGACAAGATCATCGATGAGCTGAAGCGAATCGTCGTTGGTTTTACGGCGACGTCTGGTGCGGATGGCGGCGGCGTCATCCGGGGAAAGCGCATGATGTGATTCCGCGCCTCGGACTGAGTGGGAGAACACGGCGCGGCGTCGTACCGGCTCATTCTCCTTGGGTACGGGGAATGAGACCGGGGCCGTGGCCTCAAGCGCCATACTTCTCCCCCAGTTCCTTGCGTAGCAATCCGACGCCCTGCTTGGTATAGATATATCCGGCGAGCCAATACATGGCGATGCCCCAGATGCCGGCGGCCAGCGCGGCGATGTAGAGCAAGTGGAAAAACGTACTGGTGCCCAAATCGGCGAAAATCAGACCGACGATGGAAATCATCAGCAGCGCGGTACCGGCCTTGCCCACGAAATGCACGGGCAGCGGACCATAACCGTACTGGGCAAGCCATAGCACCTGAATCGCCATCCACAGATCCCTCAGTCCCACGATAATCAGCATCCACCATGGGATGATGCCGGCGACGCTGAGAGCCAGAATCGAGCAGAAAATGAGCAGTCGGTCGGCGATCGGATCAAGAATCTGACCGATCTTGCTCACTTGGTTGAATCTGCGCGCGATGATGCCGTCAAGTCCGTCTGAAGCCGAGGAAATGGCGATCAGGGCTAGCGCCGCAATCATCTCGTGCTTGGAGATCAGCACGCTGATGAAAGGAATCGAGATGATTCGCAGCGCGCTGATCAAATTGGGCACAGTGAAATAGATGTCACGTGCTTCCGGACTGTATCTGGCGTTGACTTTCTGGTTGGTCATATCGACTAACAGTCTACATGCGGGAGGCTTGCAGAGCGGTAACGATGATGCCGCGTGCGCCGACTTCGTACAAATCATCCATCAGCTGGTTGACCTTGGCCTTGGGAACCATGACTCGCACGGCGTTCCACTGTTTGTCGTGCAGCGGGGAAATCGTCGGGCTTTCAAAGCCAGGGGTCACGGCCACGGCGGCGGCGACCTTGCTGATCGGAATGTCATAGTCCATGAGCACATACTGATGTGCAGTGAGCACGCCTTGCAGACGGCGGGTCAGCACGGCCAGACGTGGGTCCTGCTCGTTCAGACGCGGCGAACGAATCAGGCAAGCTTCGGAGTGCATGAGCGGTTCGGCAAACACGCGCAGGCCGGCGTTGCGCAGGGTGGTACCGGTGGAGACCACGTCGGCGATGAGGTCGGCCACGCCCAGCTGCACGGAGGATTCGACCGCACCGTCCAGATGGATGGTCTCGGCCTGGATGCCGTGCTCGACCAGATAGTCGTGTACGAGCTTATCGAATGTGGTGGCCACGCGCTTGCCCTGAACATCCTCCAGGGTGGTGATCGGGGATTCGTTCGGTGCGGCGAAACGGAAGGTCGAGGCACCAAAGCCGAGCGGCATGTGCTCGAGCGCGGCGGTACCGGAGTTCTTGAGTAGATCCTGGCCGGTGACGCCGACGTCGATGGCGCCGCGGCCCACGTATACGGCGATATCGAGCGGACGCAGGTAGAACAACTCGATGCCATTGTCGGGATCTTGCACGACCAGCTGGCGAGGGTTGGTGCGCAGACGGTAGCCGGCCTCGGCCAGCATGTTCCACGCGGGTTCGGATAGCATGCCCTTGTTGGGCACTGCGATTCTCAGCATTTGCGTTCCTCTCACAGGTGCTTGTAGACGTCTTCGAGCGTCAGGCCGTGCTTGATCATCATGACCTGGACGTGGTAGAGCAGCTGGCTCATCTCCTCGGCGGTGCGGTCCGCACCCTCGTATTCGGCGGCCATCCAGGTCTCGCCGGCCTCTTCGATGATCTTCTTGCCGATGAAGTGGGTGCCCTTGTCGAGCTCGTCGACAGTCAGGGAGCCTTCGGGGCGGGTCTGGGCCTTTTCGGACAGTTCGGCGAACAGGGATTCAAACGTCTTCATGTGATTCAGATTCTTTTCTTGCGGTTATGGATGAAAGGTGGATTGCGGTTCAGGCTTGGAGCTCAGGCCTTGAACGCGGCCTCGGCCTTGGTGCGGATGTCGTCGATGGCTTGGGCGGGATTCTCGGCGCCGTACACGGCGGAACCGGCAACGAGCACGTCGGCGCCGGCCTCGGCCACGATGTGCGCGGTCTTGGGGCTCACACCGCCATCGACCTGGATGCGGGTCTTCAAGCCACGGCGGGTGATCTCATCGCGCAGGCGGCGGACCTTGGCCATCTGGTTGTCGAGGAACTTCTGGCCGCCGAAGCCGGGCTCAACGGTCATGATGAGGACCATGTCGAACTCGTCGAGGATATCGAAGATCGGCTCGACCGGTTCGGCCGGACGCACGGCGAAGCAGGCCTTGCAGCCCATCTCGCGCAGCTGTCGGGCCAGACGCACAGGGGCGTGGGTGGCACCCATGTGGAAGGAGACGGAGGCGGCGCCGAGCTTGGCGTATTCGGGAGCCCAACGATCCGGGTCCTCGATCATGAGGTGCACGTCGACCGGCAGATCGGTGACCTGACAGATGCGGCCGACGATCGGCTCGCCCAGGGTCAGGTTCGGCACGAAATGATGATCCATGACATCGACGTGGACCAAGTCGGCGTTGGCGATGGCCTTGAGATCACGTTCGAGGTTGCAGAAGTCAGCGGACAGGATGCTGGGTGCGATTGCGATATTGCTCATGGTTTCCTACCTTATCTGTGCAATGGGACTTGGAGCCCCGTGTTTCGCGCTGTTTCGGCGCTGTTTATCGTGGTGTCACTTAGTGCGATTGGTTTGCTTTTTCTGGCGAAGTTGTTCCTCTTCGATGCTCTGGCGTTCGAGCTCGTCGGCGGTGACCGCCGCAAGCCCGCGCGCCTGCGCCTTGGGGTCCGGACCGTACTGGTAGAGCACGACGAACAGGATGCAGCCGAGCACGAAGACGATGATCGCGGTCCACACGTTGGTCCTCAGGCCCAGGATCACCGTGGAATAGTTGATGCGCACGTTCTCGATCCAGGTGCGGCCCAGGCCGTACCACATCAGGTACATGGCGAACTGCTGGCCGGCCTTGAGCCGGTCGGCAAGCTTGTGGCCGAGGTAGATGATGAGCGCGGCGCCAATGAGGTTCCAGATCATCTCGTACAGGAACGTCGGGTGGAACAGCGTGGTCCTGTAGTCCGGGCATTGCGCGCCGGAATAGCAGATTTCGGATTTGCCGATGGCGTCCGCGTCGTTGAGCTTCAGGCCCCACGGCAACGTGGTGGGCCAGCCGTAGAGCTCCTGGTTGAACCAGTTGCCGAGTCGGCCGATGGCCTGGGCCACGGGCAGCGCGGGGGCGATGGCATCGGCGAAGATCGCGAACGGATAGTGCTTGTGACGGCACCACAGGAACGCCACCAAGGTGCCGACGGAGATGCCGCCGAAGATGGCCATGCCGCCTTCCCACACCTTGAGGATGTTGACCAAGTTGCCGGTGGGCGGGAAGTAGTCGGCCGGCGTGGTGATGCAGTGGTAAAGGCGCGCGCCCACCAGTGCGCAGGGCACGGTGACGAGCGTGGTATCGAGAATCTGGTCGAAGGTGCCGCCGTACCGCTTCCAACGTGTGGCGAGGATCCATACGGCCACGCAGATGCCGATCAGGATGCAGATCGCGTACATGTGGATAGTGAACGGGCCGATCTCGAACTTGGAGAAGGTCGGCGAGGGAATATAAGCCAGATTCATCGTGCCTCTACTTGCTGGTGCTCATGGTGTGTGTCCACGCGCGGGTTGTGCTTGACGCTCTGTGACTACCCTACCGTGTCACGGCACAACCCGCGTGAGGCGCACCGGGTGTTTACCGGGCGTTGTGGATGCCTTCGGCCAGTTCCTCGCTCTTGGCGGCGAGCAGCTTCAAGCCTTCCTTCGGGTCGCGTGCGGTCTTGTTGTCGTCCGCGAGCAGGGTGTGCACGAGCGCGGAGCCGACGATGACGCCGTCCGCGTAGGAGCCGACCTTGGCGCCCTGTTCGGCGGTGGACACGCCGATGCCCACGCACACGTTCTCGGCACCGGCCTGACGGGTACGTTCCACGAGGAGTTCGGGCGAGGCGTCGATGGTGGCGCGTTCGCCGGTGACGCCCATGCGGGCGGCCGCATACACGAAGCCACGTGCGTTGCGGGCCACGGTTTCGAGGCGCTCGGTGGACGAGTCCGGGGAGACCAGGAAGATGCGGTCGAGTCCGTGACGGTCGGAGGCTTCGATCCACTCCCCCGCCTCGTCCGGGATAAGGTCCGGGGTGATGAGACCGGCGCCGCCGGCGTTCTCGAAGTCGCGGGCGAAACGCTCGACGCCGTAGTGGTACACGAGGTTCCAGTAGCTCATGATGAGCGGCACGCCGCCGGCGTTGGCCACGGTTTCGACGGCCTCGAACACGCGCTTGATGGTCTCGCCGTTGTTCAGGGCGATGGAGGCGGCAGCCTGGATGACCGGGCCGTCCATGACCGGGTCGGAGTACGGCAGGCCGATTTCCACGGCGTCGACGCCGTGCTCGACCATCGTCTTGAAGGCGTCAAGCGAGACGTCCGGGTTAGGGAAGCCGTAGGGCAGGTAGCCGATGAAGGCGGGCTTGTTCTCGGCCTTGAACTTGGTGAACATAGCGCCCGACTTGCTGGGCTTGTGGCTGATGCCCAGCGGCTGGCCGGACGGCGTGGTTGCTTCGTTGGTCATAATCAAAAATCTCCTCTTCTTGTTCAGGCGACAGTATTGCCGTGGGTGCCGGTCACATCGAGCGCGGCGGCCTGGTCGTCGGTCAGGTAGCCGAACCACTTGCCGGCGGTGGCCATGTCCTTGTCGCCTCGGCCGGAGATGTTCACGATCATCACGGCCTTGTCATAGCCCTTGGCCTTCAGATCGGCGGCGGCTTTGTACGCGCCGGCCACGGCGTGCGAGCTTTCGATGGCGGGGATGATGCCCTCGGTCTGGCTCAGGTCGCGGAAGGCGTTCATGGCCTCCTCGTCGGTGGCCCAGCTGTAGTTCACGCGGCCGATGTCCTTGAGCCATGCGTGCTCGGGGCCCACGGAAGCGTAGTCGAGGCCTGCGGAGATCGAGTAGGTGTCGAGCGTCTGGCCTTCGTCGGTTTCCAGCAGGTAGCTCTTGGCGCCCTGGAACATGCCGAGCTGGCCGGTGCCGGGGGCGAAGCGGATGGCGTGCTTGCCGGATTCGGGGCCGTTGCCGCCGGCTTCGTAGCCGTAGAGGTTCACGCGCTCGTCGTCCAGGAAGGCGTTCATCACGCCGATGGCGTTGGAGCCGCCGCCCACGCAGGCGCAGATCGCGTCCGGATGGTCGATGCCGTACCAGTCCTGGAGCTGCTGCTTGGCTTCCTCGCCGATGATCTTCTGGAAGTCGCGCACCATGGCCGGGAACGGGTGCGGGCCCGCGACGGTGCCGAGCAGGTAGTGCGTGTCCTTGACGTTGGTGACCCAGTCGCGCAGGGCTTCGTTGATGGCGTCCTTCAGGATCTTGTCGCCAAGGGTCACCTCGACCACTTCGGCGCCGAGCATACGCATGCGGGCCACGTTGAGGGCCTGACGGCGGGCGTCGATCTGGCCCATGTAGATGCGGCACTTGAGGCCGAGCATGGCGCACACGGTGGCGGTGGCCACGCCGTGCTGGCCGGCGCCGGTCTCGGCGATCACGCGGGTCTTGCCCATGCGCTTGACGAGCAGGGCCTGGCCGAGCGCGTTGTTGATCTTGTGCGCGCCGGTGTGGTTCAAGTCCTCACGCTTGAGGAAGATACGGGCGTCGAGACCGGTCTTCTCTTTGACAAGTGCGGAGAAGCGCGGGGCTTCGGTCAGCGGGCTCGGGCGGCCCACGTAACGCTGCTGGAGCGTCATGAATTCCTTGTGGAATTCGGGGTCGGCCTTGGCTTGCGTGTACACGCGCTCAAGCTCGTCGAGGGCGGTGATGAGGGCCTCGGGCACATAGCGGCCACCGAACTGGCCCCAATACGGTCCCTGATGTTCGCTGAGCGGGGTCGTTTCGGATGCTTTCACTTGTGCTCCTGCCTTTACTAGTCGTTCCACTGCAAGTTCATGATTGTCGGCGGTGGCCACGCCCTCGCCGACCAGTACCGCGTCCGCTCCCGCGCGGGCGTAGTCTTCGACCTCGACCGCGCCGAATACGCCGGATTCCGCCACCTTGATGACGTCATCGGGCAGATCGGCCGCGAGTTCGTTGTATTTGTTCACGTCCACCTTGAGGTTCTTCAGGTTGCGCGCGTTGATGCCGATCACCTTGGCACCGGCCTTGCGGGCGCGTTCGATCTCTTCGCGGGTGTGCGTCTCCACCAGCACGGTCATGCCGAGCTCGTGCGCCAGGTCGAGCAGGTGCTTGAGCTGGGCGTCGTCCAATGCGGCGACGATGAGCAGCACCAGGTCGGCGCCGTGGGCGCGGGCCTCGAAGATCTGGTAGTCGGTGACGATGAAGTCCTTGCGCAGCACTGGAATGTGCACGGCGGCGCGGACCTTGTCGAAATCGTCAAGGCTGCCGAGGAATTTGCGGCCTTCGGTGAGCACGGAGATGGCGCTTGCGCCGCCCTTCTCGTACTCGCGGGCCAGCGCGGCCGGGTCCGGGATGTCGGACAGGTGGCCCTTGGACGGAGACGCGCGCTTGATCTCGGCGATCACGGGGATGCCGTCGGCGCGCTTAAGCCATCGTGTCGCGTCAATCGGAGCCGGGGCCGCCAGCGTGGCCTTCTTCACATCCTCAAGCGATACGGTGAGCTCACGGGTGCGCTGATCCTCCAGCGCTCCCGCCACCAGTTCGTCCAAAACCGACATGGTCCTCCCTTTGTTGGTGTTCGGTCATGCGCCACTCTAGGTCACGTCCTGTCCCGATTGCCGAACCCGTCCTACATTTTGGGCTTTCGCAGGCGATTCCGGCTTAGGCAGAACATTGGCATAAACTGGCACGCATGTACAGACGTTTCGCGCTCGACTTGGAATGGGACGCCGTGGCTGGACCGCACAATCGACGGCGCATCCTTGCTCGCCGGCGTGCGGAACTCAGGCACTGCGTTATCCCGCCGCTTGCAATTTCACGAGGTCGCCCCGCTGCAGGGCGACGGCAAACGCCTGATTCAGCCGTTGGATTCGACCGAGCCCATGCGCCTGTTTTGACGGAACATCTTTGACGAGAGATCGTCACTGAATCATTGTTTGCTATATATGTATCACAGTGTCATAACTATGAAATCATATTGTGGAATTGTGGTATATGAAGTTCGCATGACAACGATGTCACCGTTGGTAGGTGGACCAGTAGGTGCCGTTGCTGCCGGTGGTGGTGCTGAACTGCCGATGTGATTCAGTCCACCAGCCCGCGCAGCAGCGCGATTTCGTCGCGGTGCGTGGTCGGCGTCTGCTCCTTGGTTTCGAGAATCATCGGGAGCTTGGCCATGGTCGGATCGTTGACCAGTCGCGTGAAGAACGGGATGCCGAGCTGCCCTTCGCCGATGTTGGCGTGACGGTCCTTATGCGAGCCGAGGCCGAACTGCGAATCGTTCACATGAATCGCCTTGACCCTGGCCAAGCCGATCACCTCATCCAACTGGCGCATCACGCCGTCGTAGTCGTTCTCCAAATCGTAGCCAGCATCCAACACATGGCAGGTGTCGAACGTGACGCCGACGTTCGCCTTATTCTCCACGCCATCCATGATCGTGGCGAGCTCATCGAAATTGCGGCCACATTCCGTGCCTTTGCCGGCCATGGTCTCCAGAAGCACCATGACGCCATCCGCACGCTCGAACACCTGATTCAGCCCCTCGCTAATCAGCCGGCAGCCGGTCTCGGCGCCTTGGCCCACATGCGCGCCGGGATGAATGTTGATATACACCTCCTGGCCGGCCGCGCGGATGGCGGTCAGCAGCTCGATGTCCTCGGCCAACGCCTCGATCGCGAATGCGCGCTTGGCCTCATCCTTGCCGGCCAGATTGTAGACGTACGGCGCGTGGACGACCAACGGCCCATAGCCCTCAGCCTTCAGACGCGCACCGAACGCCGCCGCACCGGCCGGGTCGAGCGCCTTGGAACGTTTGCCATACGGAGATCGCGGGAAGAACGCGAACGCGGTGCCGCCCTCCTCATGGGAGCGTTCCAGCAGCGCATTCCATCCGCCGGCCGTCGACAGATGCGATCCGATATACAGTTCCGTCATTCCAAATTCCTCGTGTTCCACTCGCTGTTCGTGTTACCGCTATCATATGGTAGGAGGCATCGAGCGCCGCCCGCACAACCGACACGAGACACAACTGTTCACCCGACCAAAGGAGACCCGAGCATGGCGGCAGCCGGCACACCCAAGGACGATACCGGCCTCGAACGGAAAATGGAGTCGCGCCACCTGACGATGATCTCCCTGGGCGGCGTAATCGGTACCGGCCTGTTCGTCAGCTCCGGCTATACGATTCATCAGGCGGGGCCGTTGGGCGCGATCCTCGCTTACGCGGTCGGCTCCCTGCTCGTCTACTGTGTGATGGTCTCGCTGGGCGAACTGTCCGTGGCCATGCCGTATGCCGGCAGCTTCCACATGTATGCGAAGCGGTTCATCGGCCCCGGCACCGCGTTCACCATTGCTATCCTGTATTGGCTGAACTGGGCGGTGGCGCTCGCATCGGAGTTCACGGCGGCCGGGCTGCTGATGCAGCGATGGTTTCCTCATTCGCCGTCCTGGGTGTGGTCGGCCGTGTTCATTGTGGTGGTGTTCGCGCATGGTATGGTCGCTGGCCAAGGAGCGGCTGATTCCCGCGCGATTCGCCAAGACGAATTTCCGTGGTGTGCCGGTGTGGGCCGTGCTGTTCAGCATGGCGGGTTCGCTGCTGGCGCTGCTGTCTTCCGTGCTCGCCGCCTCGACCGTGTAATTTGGTGTTGGTCGCAGTATCCGGTTTGGCGACGCTGGTGGTGTGGTTCTCCGTGTGCGTGTGCCATATCCGTTTCCGGCGTGAATGGGCGAGGGACGGGCACAGCGCCGATGAGCTCGACTACCGTGCGCCCGGTTTCCCGGTGCTGCCGTGGCTGGCCATCGTGATGTGCATCGGCGCGCTGGTGCTCGTGGTGCTCGATGAGACGCAACGTTCGACCCTGATTGCATGATTCCGTTCGTCGCCTGCTGTTATGCGGCCTATTACGCCCTCGAACGGCAGCTCAAACACGAAAAGAGCGCCTAACTCGGTTTCGAGGGGCTGATTCGGCGTTCGCCGGAGGTCTATCCCCGTTTCAAGGGGCTGATGCCCAAGTAGGCAAGGCTCCACAATGGCGTAATGGCGTTGCCGCAAAGCCATTTATACTCGCGGTTCGGCGTTTGAACAGCCCCTCGAAAGCCAAGTAGATGTCCCCAGCGAGCGAAATCAGCCCCTTGAAAGCCAAGAGCCCCACTTTTTCGGCGAATTACGTCTTATATGAGGTCGTACGGCATCTGATGCTTGACCATCCAGAAGATGCCGAGGCCGATGAACACCAGCAGATTGAATCCGCCGCTATGCCACCACACCACGGCGATCAGCGTCGCCATGCGCGCCACATAGAACGCCGCACGCCGCCAGCCTTCTCGCGGCCGGGTTTCCACTGTCATATGCGTGAAGCTGCCGCCGAGCGTACAGCCGCCGCGCAACCATGGCACCACGCCCTCGAAGAGGATGAGCGCCGCCAGGAAGAGGATCGAACCGGTCCAGTCGAACGGTTCCATCGACTGCCATGAGCCGTTGGAGCCCGAGGGCAGGTTCGATTGGACGATCATGACGAACAGATGCGTCGGCATCACGGCGAACCCGATCAGCGTCATGTCGATGATGAACGTGATCAGCCGCCTCATGAAGCCGGGTGTGGTGGTCGGCGTCGTATCGGCGACCCGCGCCGGAATCAGGCGCAGCGAGAACATGGCCAGCGCGAACCCGATCAGCGCGCCGGTCGTGTTCCACAGGAGATCGTCCACGTCGAACAGACGGTAGGCGCACGGGAACACGCCCATGAGGCCGGTCAGCTGCATCGTCTCCAGAAACAGCGACGTGGCGAACGACAGTACTGCGGTAACCGGCAGCGGCCAACGCCAGATACGGCCCATGATGAAGCCCAACGGCAGGAAGAACACGATATTAAACGCGATTTGCAGTACGGCGGTGAGACCATCGGTACGGATGTCACCGATGAACTGCAGTGGGTTGATCTGCGGTGTCAGATGGTGCGCGGCGCAATAGGCCGCCGCATCGGCCGGCATCGGATACAGTGTGAAGCACAGCAGGCCGAGCAGATACAGCACCGTGCCATACGCCACTATGGCCGACGACAGTCGGATGCGATTGTCGCGGTGATACAGCAGCGCCAGCACCGGCACCGTCAGCAGCATGGACACAAACGGCCACAATGCCAGCGCGAACGCAAACGGTTCGGAAAAGTTCTTAAGAAATCCCATCTTCAATGCTCCCTGCTTCGGCCCGCTCCGTTCGGTTTCGGACCATGACTCTCGACTTCTGATTCCAAGGTACGGAACATGACGGCATGCGGGTATCGGCCATGAGAGCGAAATCATTGGGATGAAAGGCGATTCGTATCATTCGCATGGATGAGGAAGATGCACCAGTTGTGACTGACAATTGCGGCCTGCGAACCGGCAGGATGAATGGGACTGACCCAACTGGCCCGTCTCATCTTGTAGGGTGTTTCGTGCTCTTGTAGGCAGATGATTCCAATGGCGATGATCGGAATACCGCCATTGCAATGACCTCTCGCCAAGGCCAGCTACCTACAAGATGCTGAATCTGCCTACAAGATGAATTCGCCGGTGAACCATGCCGGCATCACCGCTTCGAGGTAAGGGCGCATCACGTTCACGAGCCGAAATTCGCGAGCGTAGTTCATGAGTTTGACCAAGTCAGTGTGCGCGGATCTCATGTAATTCTGGAAGGCGGATTGCAAATCTTGCGGATCCACTGTGCTGCGGGAGCGGAACAAATCGCAAATGGTTCGTTCCAAATCATAAACGCGAACCGTATGCCCGAACATAGTGATAGCCGACGCCAGGCCAATTGTAAAGCGATTGTCGGCCACCTTTCTCACTGTTACGTCTTCATTCTTGAGACGAGCCGTACCTGATGATTGCGGTAAGGTAATCGTCGGTGTCAGGGGGGCTCGCCCCCTCTCCAAGCAAGAACAACGCAGTTTCATGCGAAAAAATGGCTTTCGGATATCGATACTGCAATTCGAACAGCGGATCGGACTCCGCATTCGGTGAAACATATAAGCCCTTTGCCGCTTTCTCAAGCTTGGCTTCACGCACGAATCGCGAAATCTCCGTGCGGGAAACTCCTCGACGCTCCATTTCCGATACCGGAAGATATCCCATATGCTCCTTCAATACGCTTTCCGCTTCTGTCGCTCTAGTGGACATGGGCATTCCTTCAGATGTTGCGGAGCTCGGAGAGTTGCCTGAAGAAAAGTTTTGCTATCGCCTAACCTAATGCGTTATTCGACTCCAACCGTTGCTCGACTTCGAAATGCTCGAATACTATGAGCGAGTTGTCGTTCAACGGAAAGTTTGGGTTGGCGAATTCATCGCGGTATTCCGCCGAATTCCAGAAAGATTCGTGTGCGCTCCGCCATTGGGCCGCCGTGACGTCGCCTTCACCCTCATCGATGGCGTACCGGTCAGTGACTTTTCCGAGCGGAATCACGTCAACCGCAGTGGTGACGAGTACGGCTACGGGTCGTTCATCGGAATCCACCAACACCGAATGCGCGCCAACGCACGGCAGCGGTTCGACCTCTTCCTCATATTCAATCATCAGCGCAGCGGTGGCGGTTTTTACGCCGTCCAGAATGAGCTTCACCAAGCGATCGCGTTCAGGCCCAGGAAACATAAACTCCGCTTTGGGCAAATCACTGGTTTCAAATGCCGTATTGACGCTCATGCAATGCTCCAGATCGTCTTTATGTTCAATTGTGCTGTGCTTTTCTTACTCCCATCATAATAGCCCGAATTCCATGAGTTTCCGGCGCTGATCCAGTGGCCTCCATTACGGTCAATACAACCTGATGCCAAGCAATCACATGACAACAAGTGACACTGTACTCACGAACCGGCCTACTATGGGCGGCATGACGATTCGTATTGTTTCGATTGAGCCGCCATGGTTTGAGGAAAAGGCCCAAGTTCAGTCGTGCACGTGGCGCGAACTCAATCAGGGGCATATTCCGCAGGAAATCGTGGATGCGATCACTCCCGAATTCGCGCTCAAACTGACGCGCAGCCACGCCAAAGACCCCAATCAGGTCGTATTGGTCGCTTTGGAGAACAACCACGTGATTGGTTTTGCTGAGCTTCTGCAAACGCCGCGTTCGCCAATCAAACGGTCCGAGGCTGCGGAACTGGCTTCGCTATATGTGTTGGAATCTTGCCATCGTCATGGTGTTGGCCGTGCTTTGGTTGAGGCGGGCCAACGCGCCATCGGCAACGATCGGCTCGCCTTGTGGGTCGCCGGATTCAACACCAACGCCCAAGGTTTCTACCGTCACATCGGCTTCCATGAGACCGGCCTGACTCAAACCGAAGACATGGGCCCGGAACTCGAAATGATCAACTACTCTGACGGCGTATTCCAGTGAGCAGCCCGACCTCCCACACGCGTCCGGCGCTACCATGAAGCCATGTCTTTGAACAGTGAGCAACGCGCGGCGACTATCCGCGAATTTCAGGAGAACATGAGCCGGCTGGGTCTGACCGCCGAACGGCGGCAGGGATTTTGGCGTCAGCGGCAGCAGAGTGGAGCAAATCATCACCCTCAAGTCGGGCGTGCTGGAGTATCCGTGGATTATCCGAGCCTATCTGCTGAGCAGATCTGAGACACAGGGCGTGGAACTCACGCCGTTCATGGCGTTACGCGGAAATCCGCACGATTATTGGTTCCTCGACGGCGACTTTATCGACCGAGGCGAAATCGATTAAAACCGATTGATAATCGGCCATTTACACGCAAGAGGCGCCGTCAATCGCCTCGCGCATAGAGGCCATCGCTCTCCGTGCAGGTGGCGATGCGTGTGTAGTATTCCGTCTTGTCCTCATGGTCGATACGTGCGCCGCAATGCTGCTGCACCGCAAGACTTGCCGGATTGGTTTTGTGGACACTCAGGTAAGCCTCCTTGATGCCGAGCTCGCGGGCCTTGGCAAGCGTGAGCTTGAGCCCGGCGGTCGCGTAGCCGTGACCGCGGTATTCGCGGGCGACACCGTAGCCGATGTGGCCCGGACCGTTGCGCAGGAAGTCGGTGAGCCGGTGACGCAGGTTGAAGATGCCCACATAGTCGCCCTCATCGTTGACGAGAATGTATTTGGTGGCTGGCACCCAGCCGTCCGGCAGGCCGACGCCAAGCGACTCATCACGCAACCCTCGCACATATGCGGCGAACCGTTCACGATTCATGCCGGCCGCTGGGTTCTCGAATCCCGTCTCTTCCGCCGGGAATTTCGCGAACAAGTCAAACGCGCGTTCCTGGTCCGCCAGCCATGTCTCAATCAGCCGCATTGGTCATACTCCTCCTGTTGACACAGCAGACCACACTACTACTGTGCTCGACCAACGGCCGCAAGCCTTATCTAGGGTGTGTTTACAGATAGGCAGCAAGTGTCTGCCAATGCGTTTATCGCAGGATATACCAGGTTACTTTCCCCGATACACGGCAGCGACGCCGAAGACAAATTGTATGATGAACAATCCCAGCAGGAAGATCAGAGCTCCTGGCCGGTACATGCGGTAGAAGTCGACCATATCCGGCTGCGCCAAAGGCGCTGCCATGATATACACCAGCGCAGCGAACACGGCGCCGAGCGCGGAAACAACCAAGAACGCGCCTACGGCAAAACGCAGCAGGCCACGATCCGAGGTCCTCCGGCGCAGACCACGGCATCCCACGAAGACGAATACCGAGATCAGCAGGTAGAACAGCAGCCCGTACGTGGGCAGCATGTCGATAATCAGCAGATCGTTCATGGCATATCCTTTCGTGGCGCAATCCCATTCAACCTGCGCATGGCCAAAAGCGCAACATCGTGTCAAGTAATCGCATGATAGCAGGTTTTGTCCGGCTGCGACCGTGGCCACGATGAGCGGCATGGGACATGATGACATGACCGGGGCTGCGGCGCGGTCGATCCGTATCGCCCGTATTGGACAATGATCCGTTCGCCCTGGATGCGATGTGCGCGATGATCTCGGCCGTATCCAAGGACTTCCATGTCATGTGGGGCACGGGTTCGCCCGCGGTGGCGATCGAGCATTGCCATAACCCGCATACCAGGCCGGACGTGCCGGTGTCGGATCCTAAGGAATCTGTTGGTGTCGCTGCAGCTCATTGCCATTCCCACTGAAGAGATGATTGGCGAAAACGATACTCACTACCTATTCATTAGGCTTCAGCTCGTGTTCGAGCACAAGTTTCATCTTGCTGTTATCCATCAACCATGCGTGTAGGTCTCGGTCCAGGATCATCGCCAGAGCGAAGCACGCCTGCGTCGCATTCTCCAATGCAATCCGTCGATTCTCACCCGGCAGAGGTATGCCGTTGACAAGCGGCTCATGGTGAGCGACCCGATTACGCAGGGCATGCACTGTTTTTACGATATCCAGCGCGTACTTTCTCGTCCAGCGTTCTTCCACTGCACGGGCATACTGGCGCCCATTGGAGAATGTCTTATCGAGTCCTTTGCGCCATAAATCGTTCTCATAATCTGCACGGCGCTGGTCTGGCCACTTCGTGTGGATTGTTCCGCCGTCTTCCAAGAGATTGCGCCAAAATCCGAATGTCAATGACGCTATGAGATGGCCATGCGTATGATTTTTTCGCTGGTGCGGGGTGAGATGGTTCCACGCTTCACGAATCTGGTACTGGGTTCGGTCATCGAATTGTAGCCCTGCCATATACCAGTCTTCAGTGCCATTCTGCTCCAGAGCGAGGAGGGAGAGTTGCCGGTCCATGCGGTTGCGCAGAGCGACCTCGAGGATGGCGATGTCGCCCATACAGGCGCTGGCCATGTCGTGATCCCACAGGTACAGCTCTAGCGCTGGGCATGAACGTCTTTGAGCCTCATAATTGTAGGTGGCAAGCCGTTCATCGGTAATGCACGCGCGCAGCGCCTTCTCCCGCGGACTTCCTTTCCTTGGAGTCCGTGAGAGGAAATCAGTTGTTGAATTTGACTGTCGGCTCATGGCTCATTATGATATATCAAGAATTCCCCCAAAGGGCCTCTCCGGACGGTCTTCGACTCAGCCGTGATGCACTGGGGGTTTCTTTTTATCTGGATAATCGGGGCCTGGTTGGTCTGGGCTCTTCTTCAGGACAATCGCATATGTTTCGGGAGTGCTCAGCTTTCAGACGAGGCATTCGAAGAAATGCCATTCCGAGGAATCGGCATCATGGATGATGATCAGCGTGCCGCCCTCGTTGGTTATCTCCTTATGAGGCCGGTCGTAGAGCGCATCGAGCTGTGTTCCCAGGTTCAATCGCAGGGTCGCATCCGCTTCCTTGATTATGCGGATGTTCTCCTGGGGCAGTTGGCCACTGGAGTAATCCCTGCCGTCCAGAATGGTGCCGTCGACTTGTTCTGGGTCAGCGGCGACCTTCACGTACCGGTATCCGTCCCCATGAAAGCTTTCCTCGTCCTTGCTGACGATTGCCCGCGCATCCTCGGAAAATGAGATCGAGAACGTCTGCGACAGATTCGAAACCGGACTATAGCCCTAGTATCGAGTCCATCCGAACCATACTCCCGCCACTACCAACGCCGCGATGCCCAAAGCGATGATCGTTCCGGCCCGGCCACCGGCGGAAGGTTCACCTTTCCATACGCGGTTTCCCATCGTCGGCCTCCTAGCCTTAGCCGTAGGGTCTGCTAGATCAAAGTGTGTATTACTGATTAGCGTGAGGTCGCCGCCACTACGTGAGCGGTCGAAAACCTCATGCCACCCGGCAAATCCGAGAAGCGGTCGGAGAACTATTCGAAGCCGTCAGCTAATCCAGTGTTGAACGTACGCGACGACACCCAGAAACGCTCCTATACCCGCTCCGAGGAAGACGAATCCCCATCCCAACCAGTCAGCAAATCGATTGACCGGGGATTTCGCAAAGCCCTCCATCACCGAATTCGTTCCAGTCGAGCCCTCCCCTGATTCATGGTTGTCCTCCTCGGCATCCCTACATAAAACCCGTTAGTCCAATTCAATCCTTCGCGCGGGACTGTCTCTCGAAGTGTGTAACTGGCCTTAACTGGCCGGTCGTGTGGCCGGTCGGAAAGGCTGGTGGACGATGTCTGCTGGGACAATGGGAAACATGACACCGACGAAGAAGCCGGACGCGGAAAAACGCAACGCCGAGCGGGAGGCGGCGCTCACATTCGTGCGCATGGCCAAGGAAAAAGGACTGGACCTGACAGGGCCCGACGGGGACTGCTCAAACAGTTCACCAAAAGCGTGCTGGAGACGGCCCTGGACGAGGAGATGACCGAGCACCTGGGCCGCGCCAAGCACAAGAAATCCAAGGACGGCAGGGCCGCGAACACGCGCAACGGCACCACCGCCAAGACCGTGGTCACCGATTCGGTAGGTCCGGTCAGGATCGAGGTGCCGCGAGACCGCGATGGCTCGTTCGAGCCGGTCGTCGTCAGGAAACGGCAGCGGCGGCTGCCCGGGGTGGACGAGGTGGTGCTGTCCCTGTATGCCAGGGGCCTGACCACCGGCGAGATCAGCGCCCACTTCCAGGAGATCTACGGGGCGGACGTGTCCAGGGAGACCGTCAGTCGCATCACCGAGCGGGTCGTGGCCGAGAAGGACGAATGGTGCTCGCGTCCCCTGGATCGTGTGTACGCGGCCGTGTTCATCGACGCGACCGTCGTCAAGGTGCGCGACGGGCAGGTCGCCAACCGCGCGTTCTACGTGGCCGTTGGCGTGGATCTGGAGGGCGGCCGCGACGTGCTGGGCATCTGGGCGTCGCCCGCCGCGGAGGGCGCACGCTATTGGCTGTCGGTGCTCACCGAGCTGAAGAACCGGGGCGTGGACGATGTGTTCTTCCTGATCTGCGACGGGCTCAAAGGCCTGCCCGACGCGGTGGGCGCGGTATGGCCTCTGGCCATCGTGCAGACCTGCGTGGTGCATCTGCTGCGCAACACGTTCCGCCACGCGTCGAAGAAGGACTGGGACGCCATCAAACGCGATGTCAAACCCATCTACACCGCGGCGGCGGCCCGCGACGCGATGCTGGACAAGTGGGAGGCGAGATATCCCGCGATCCGCAGGCTGTGGATGGACGCGTGGGAACGGTTCATACCGTTCCTGGACTATGACGTGGAGATCCGGCGCGTGATCTGCACGACCAACGCCATCGAATCGCTCAACGCGAGATTCAAGCGCTCCATCCGCGCCCGCGGCCACTTCCCCGACGAGCAGGCCGCGCTCAAGTGCATGTACCTGACCGTCCGCTCGCTGGACCCCACCGGCAAGGGACGGATACGATGGAGCGCGCGCTGGAAGCCCGCGCTCAACGCCTTTGCCATCACCTTCGCCGACCGCTGGCCAAGCGAGGGAACACAACAATGAAAACGCCAGTTACACACTTAACGAGACAGGCCCGTTCGCGCCCGCAAGCGCAACATCGTGTCAAGTAATCGCATGATAGCAGGTTTTGTCCGGCTGCGACCGTGGCCACGATGAGCGGCATGGGACATGATGACATGACCGGGGCTGCGGCGCGGTCGATCCGTATCGCCCGTATTGGACAATGATCCGTTCGCCCTGGATGCGATGTGCGCGATGATCTCGGCCGTATCCAAGGACTTCCATGTCATGTGGGGCACGGGTTCGCCCGCGGTGGCGATCGAGCATTGCCATAACCCGCATACCAGGCCGGATGCGCTGGTGTTGGATATGGCGTTGGGGGGAAAAATCACGGGCGCTGACGTGTGCCGGCGCATCCGTCGCAGGAGCGGCGGGACGGGCAGCGTGTTCACGTACGTGCACCGCGTGGCCGACAAGCTGGGAGTCGCCAGCCGCAAGGAGGTGCTGGACGCATGCGCCAGATACGATCTGCTCTGCCCCGGCTTTCCGACCGGCTTGGCCTGCGGCATGCCGGGCATCCGGTGATCGCGGCGTCCTGCGCCGTATTGTACGTGGCGGTGCTCGCGGAGTACGTGTTCTCGATGGCGGCACGGGTCCCCGGCACCGCGACCGTGCGCGATATCATGTTGGCTCTGGCTGTGCTTGCCGGCCTGGTCGGCGGCATGTTCCGCCCGGACCGGTTCCTGTGGCCGGCGCTTGTCACGGGCGTAATCCTCATGCTGGATGTCCCGATGGTCACGCCGGGACCGACGGCATGCCCGCCGACGAACACGAATACCAGCAACAGCTCGACGAATTGCGCGACGCCGCCAGCCGGGCCATGGGCCACACGCACGAGGTCATCGACTCGCTCGAAGAACACACACCAGCGCAAGCCAGCCGGACACCGAACAAGCCCACTGGCAGCTGGAGGCCGTCATTCCCTTTACCGGCGTGTTACAGACAATGGAATGGTGATGTTCGCGTTCCAGTTGTCGGAATCATCGGTGATGTCGAACGTCCCGGACATGGATTCGATAACGGTTCGGTATCTCTTGAGGCCGCTGCCGAGTCCGAGCCGTACCGCTTCGTCCTTTAGTACGTCGCTTGCCGAAATGATGACGTGCCGCCGGTCGAAGGAGATCGTGACGGCGTACCATTCGTGCGGGGCGGCGTGCTTGGCGATGTTCGCGTACAGTTCGTTGAGCAGTCCTTCGAGAAGGTCGAGGATGTCGTCCGCCAGTGGATGGTCGAACGTCCCGAGGATGTCGTCACCTTGGAATCCGAGGCCGCCAAGGCGACGTCGTTGCGATTGAATGATGCCGTCAAGCCGTTCACGCTGCTGTTCGATTTTCCTGTCGGTTTTGTCGTCGTTATTTGTTTTGACGATGCGGCTGCGATCGTCTGGTTTGTCGGTGCGTTCAAGTTGTCGTATCACCTGGTGGGTGTGGTCGAGCGCCGTTTCGGCGATGGCGCGCAGATCGGTGAGTTGGCGCTGATATTGCTCCCGATCGGCGGGGCAATCACTGCGGCTTGCCTGGTCGATGCGCAGGATCATGTAGGCGAGGTCGTTGCTGATGGTATCGTGCAGGTGACGCGCCGTGTGTTCGCGGTCGAGTCGTTGCCTGAGTGTCGCGGTCGCCTGCCGTTGGGCGAACAGCAGGTTGAGACTGAACCCCAGCGACAATGGGCATAGGCACATGATGATCATGCCTACGATGTTCGACGAGGTGAGGTTGTTCTGCATGCTGTTCGCGGCGAGGGCGGCGAGGGCCGCCAGTGCGGAAGCGGCTCCAAGGCGGGGTTTGACGAACGAGAGGACCGCTATGGAGGTCAGTGCGGCGATCATGATGGTCGTCAACGGCGAGAACAGCCACAGCAACGCGTATCCTGAGACCGCGAACAGCAGACAGGCGGCCCATACCGGTGCCGCTCCGAGCATGGCGCACAGGACGGCGACGAGCAGCGATATGCGTATGGTCGACCATGACAGCAGGTTCTGGGATGAGTACACGCCCATCTCTACAGGGATCGCCACTGCGAGGACCAGCCCCGCGGCCAGTATGGCTGGGTGGTGTATACGGTTCAGAGCAGATCGTATCGGGCGCATATGGCGAGGGCCTCCTTGCGGTCGGCGGCATGGAGCTTGCGGCATGCCCTGTTGACGTAGGTGAAGACGCTGCCCTTGCTGACATTCAGGAGCGCGGCTATCTCGTCGGTGGATGATCCATGCGCGTAGAGGCGCAGTACGTCCCGTTCCCTGGAGGACAGCGATGGCTTGTCGTTTTCCGGCAGCCGGCCCTCGGTCGCGTGTCCTTCGTTGAGTTTGCGATTGGCTTCCCGTGCGGTGGGGAATCCGGTGCCGGGGACGGGCTCGCCCTGTGCCGCGCATCGTATGGCCTGCGGGAGCTCTTTGACGATGTCATCTTTGGCTATCAGGCATTGTGCGCCCGCCTCGACCGCGTCTTGCCGATATGGATCAAGGTCATAGGAGGTGACGCACACCAAGCCGATCGTCGGAGTGCGCCGACGGATTCTGGCGCATATGTCCGCGCCGGTGATGCCTCCCAAGGCCATGTCGACGACCAGCACGTCGGGTCGCGCGCCGTGGGTCATGCAGCGCTGCAATGCCATCGCCGGGGACGTGGTGCTCCAGATGATGTGGAACCGCGGGGAGAGACGGCTCGTCATCACGGCTATGGCGTTGAGGGCGAGCGAATCGTTGTCCAGCACCCCGATGGAGATGGTATGCGAGTCCGATAGGTCTGTCATGCCACCCATCGTATGCGCATCCCATGCTCCTCGACGTATCGTTGTCATGCGCGCGCATGACAGTCTTTTGCTCCCGGATCGCCGTCTGTGGGCTAATGGTTGGCGACAGTTGTGCAATCGTCCGAAGGGGCATGATGATGAAATCGGGAACACGACGCAGGGCCGCCATTCTGACCGCAGTGATGCTGCTGTCCGGTTGCGGGACGACTCCGAACCGCGGCACCTCGGGAAGTGGCGGCATGCTGACCTGGCAGCAGGCGAACGAGGAATACAAGGCGACCGTCGAGGATTTCCCCTTTGAACTGATGAACGGCGATGCGTTTCCAGCGAATATACCCAAGGCGCAGGCCGCGTCCTCGCTGTATGCCAAGGGAAGTGGGGAAGGACAGGCGTATGTCTACTGGCAGTGCTCGGTGGAACGCGACATTCTCGACAACAGCCAGACCAACGCGGAAGCAGCCCGAGGCGCCCTCCAGCAGCTGCGCAAGCTGCTGGATACCGACTGGTTCAAGAACTACTACGAGGACAAGGATGGCATATACGAGAACGATGTGATCGGCAAATCCGAACTCGGCGACTATTCGACCATGCGGGACTTCTACACCACGGACTGCACATGGTACCGGCATGAGAACGGACTGACGAAATGAATGCGATCGCACCGTTCAAATGCCTGTTGGCGTGCGTGACGGCCACGACGATGTGCGCGATGATGACGGCTTGCTCGCCGTCGCGGACGCCATCGTCCGACGCCTCCTCCACGGCGAAGCGGCCAGCATCCACGGTCGAGGTGCGTAGGGGCGGCATCACGCCGTTGTCCTCTTCCTCCACCGGCGTGCAGGTGGCTCCTGTGTTCTCGCTTACGACTCCGGCGAAAGGCTGGTTCCACTCCACGACTGATCAAGGAGCATACGTGCATGCGGGCGACGTGTTGGGTACCGTCGGCGATCAGCAGGTCACGGCTCCGGTCGACGGCGTGATCGAAACGGTCGCGCAGGACAACGACATGGCCGCGGACTATCCGCTGTTCTCGATACGGTATGGCGGCATGAGCGCCAGCGTGGATGCGACCGCGCTGCTGGCGACCATAGACCCGGACCAGCCGTTGACGGGCCGATTCCAGATCACCGACGCGCAGGGGCCCACGGACTGTGCCGCGGTAGTGAATGACGGCGTCGCCACTCCGCCCTCTTCAGCGGAAGATACGGCCGGATCGGCGACGACTGCGCATGGGACGGAATCGACTCGCACACTGCAATGCCTGTTCCCAAAGGACGTGCAGGCGCGTCCCGGGCAGAACGCCACCGTGGTACTGACCGCGACTGCGGTCGAGGACGCCTTGATCCTGCCTGTCACCGCAGTCGCCGGCAGGCTCGCCTCCGGCCAGGTCAGCAGGCGTGACGGAGATTCGTTCGCCACCGTGAACGTGAAGTTGGGGGGCATCGGACGGCACGTCGATCATCATCCTCGACGGTCTCGAGGAAGGTGACATGGTGTCCGCGACAGCTCCGAATCTCACACCGGGAGCGCAATCATGAGCACACTCATCCGGTTGGAACATCTGAGCGCCGAAGTCCGGCTGCCCGACGGCGAACGCCTGACGACGGTGGACGATGTCAGCGCATCGTTCGAGAGGGGAACGTCCACCGCCATCATCGGGAAATCAGGATCCGGCAAAACCAGTCTCGCCTCCATCGTCGGGCTGCTCAACAACGACTATGACGGAACGCTCTCCTATGACGGGCGGGACTGCGCCGCGTGGAACGACGCCGACCGGGCGCGCTTCCGCTGCCGGCATGTCGGCTTCGTGTTCCAGAACTACTCCCTCATACCGCATCTGAGCGCATGGGAGAACGTGGCACTCCCATTGCAATACCGGGGAGGCATCCCCCTGCGGGTCATCAGAAGACGAGCCTCGCGCATGCTGCACACCGTCGGGCTCGGGAGCCGGACGGTGTGCAGCATGCCGTCGCGCCTGTCGGGAGGCGAACAGCAGCGCGTGGCCATCGCCCGAGCGCTGGTGGGCGATCCCGATCTGCTGATCTGCGACGAGCCAACCGGCGCGCTCGACACCGAAACCGGCGACATGGTCGCCGACATACTGTTCCGACATGTTCGTGAACTCGGGGTCACACTCATCCTCGTCACGCACGACCCGCAGCTCGCCGCCCGATGCGAACGCCGACTGACGATCGACAGGGGGCGACTGTCGTGATCCGCATGATCGCCAAGGATCTGCGCATCAACCCGTTGCGTACCAGCCTCACCGCCCTGTCGATGTTCATCGGCATCATCGCCCTCATCGCCGGCGTTCTCGTCGGCACGCTCGGACGCGACTATCTGGAAGCGGTCAACGCGCGACTGGGAGGCAAGTCACCCACCTATAGCGCCATCGTCGACGTGCCATCATCGGTGAACATACAAGTCGTCACGGCTTTGCAGGAACGCCTCGCGCATTTCCGTCCGGGAATCGCATCGGCGCAATATCACCTCAACGACCTCGCCATATGGGCGTCGTCCGATGACGGCAACACGGAGATACGCCGCGTCACCATCATCATCACCGACGCCGAACGGACAAGAATCATGCCCGCCCCCATCATCGAGGGCACATGGCTGACCGGAGCGGACGAACCCGCCACGCTGGAAACCGCAGTCAACGAAAGCGCCCGCCAATACGTGCACGATGGCACCGTGGCACTCGCCCGGACAGGAAATCCGCAACAGGTGCCGGCACGGGTGAACGGTGTCATCGCCGACGGGACGGACACACCCACCATCTACGTCAACGCGACCACACTGCAACGCTACTGGCCGCAAGCCTGGGAACCGGATGGGCTGACCATCCTCGTCCATCCCAATGAAGGCGTGGACGATCAACACGCCAAAACCGTGTTGGACGATCTGTTGTCCGACGTCGAGACCGGCAGCATATCGTCATGGAACCGTTCCGACAACGCCGATGATTACGAGCAGGTCATCGGTTTTCTCCAACTCGGCGTCACCGTCACCGCGATATTACTGTTGTCGGTATCCGCCATCGGCATGATCAACATCGGATTGGCCGGCATCGAGCAATGCTCGCACGAGCTGCTCATCCGCCGCGCACTGGGCGCGACCAGAGCCAGCATAGCCATACAGGTCATCGGCTCGTCCGTGCTGCTCGGCCTCATCATCGCCTTCGCCGCGGTGCTCATCTCCGCGGTGCTGGTCTGGGCAATTCCGTGGATGATGCCCGCCGACTCGCCGCTGGAACCGCCCGCATACCCATATACGGCGGCGATGATTGCGGCCTGTGCGTCCATCGTCACCTCGCTTGTCGGCTCTCTTGCCCCGGCCATCAAAGCCATACGGCTGCAACCCGCGCTGGCGTTGCGATGAACCAGAAGCCATTCTGGACAAGCCCGCCGACAGCTGGATGGTCGGCATTCCGATCATCGATTGCATCCGGTAAACGATCCGCTTGCGGGATGTGTACCATGGTCGAGATGTCGCAACCGCAGAATGTTGACTACTAGCATACAAATACATACTATTGTCTTACGTAATGATGGTGGAGGTTAATGTGAGCATGGCATCCGTCACAGTCCGCGTGGATGCGGACACCAAGCAGAAAGCCGCAAACATAGCCGAGGATCTCGGTCTGGACTTGTCTTCGGTCACCCGCGCCTTCTACAAGCAGATTGTCCGGGAGAAGCGCATTCCCCTAAACCTTTCCTATACGATCGTGCCGCCTGAAACCATGGAGGCCCTTGACGAGGCGAAGAACAGGCTCGCCGACGGCCAACCTCGCTTCAACAGTGCCGATGAGATGTTCGATTCGTTGGGAATCTGATCAATGCTCAAACCGGATTACACGGCGGCATTCCAGCGAGATATCAAGAAGCTCAAACGCAAGCACACTGATTTACGCCCGCTGAAAGAAGTCATTCGTCTGGTTCTTGAGGACACGGCGGACTCCAAGGAAGTATTGAGGCGTAGGCATCGCGCCCACACACTTACCGGTGATTTAAACGGCGTACTGGAATGCCACATCGGCAATGCCGGCGACTGGCTACTTCTATGGATTCGCGATGATGGTACCGCCATGTTCATGCGAACCGGCAGCCATGACGAACTGTTTGGGCAAATAGCGGGTTTACATCCTGCTTTGAACCAGCCGACGGCGATTTGAGTGCGGCAGCCGGCCCGTGCCCGCAGAAGCCGGCATCGCCGCGCAGCGTGCCGGTCTGCAATCGCTGATCGACGAGGAGGAGTCCAGACTCGAAGCCCCGGGATTCACCGGCGACAACCTGCTCGCCGAACCACACCGGCCGCTCACGCCGGAGACCATGCGACTGCTGTCGGGCCTGCTGGCGGAACTGTACGCGAACATCGCCAAACACACAGATCCGGGCGAATTGGTGCGCCATCTGCGTCACCTTCGACACGGACGCCATTCACGTCTCCGCCAGCGACACCATCGCATCCGATGACACGAGACTCGGCCTGGGCAGCGGCCTCGACCGCTACCGGACCATCATCGAAACACGCGGCGGCACCTTCCAAACCCGCGCCGGACAAGCCCACTGGCAGCTGGATGTCAGCATTCCAATCGATGGCGACCGGTAAAACATGCATTCGCAGACCAGCCATGTCAAGCAATCGCATGACAGCATATTCACGCAGGATCGCGCCTCATTTCGGCTGATCCCGCACGCCCTGTTCCGACGCGAATTGTTCGGCGATTTGCCGTGCGTGGATGTTCTTGGCTTCGTTAACGAAGTCGGCGCATGCCTTGCTGCCGTAGAGCGCCTCACCACACGGGTCAGCGAAACGCGGGTCGCCGGCCAGCGCGGAGCGGATGGCCCCGAGCGAGCCGGACAGCGGCATGGCGTTCATCACGGTCGCGGTTTGATTCTGCGCCTCCTGGGTGCGGGCGGTCTTGATGTCCCGGTCCAGGATTCGTTCGGCGTATTGCACGCCAACATCAAAAAATGCAAGAGGCTGAAAGACCTGGCTGCTTCCCTTCACGATATCTACTGTTCTGATTTGACCGGCCCAGTCGTATATATCCTGAAATAATTGTCGATGAATCTGCTGCAGTTGTCGCAAAGTACCTTGAGCGACAGGAAGATTCGATTGGAATTCCAACATTCTGGCAGATACAAGATCGTTTTCAGCCGCTTCAAGTTCTGTAACGGTTGTGGCACCGATAAGATTGCGCAGTACGTTTGTGCCGGGAATCAGATATGTGTCAAAGGTTTCGGGCAGTTCAATCACACGGATTCCAGACCGTATCGGCGACGTGTACGATTAACCAATTCGTGTGCGTCTATTTGTTCTTCGATATAGTCGCGCGCGTCTGCAAAAAACGAGGATGTGACACCGCCGCCTTCCATACGGGCAGAATGGACGGCTTCCGCCACTCTCATCGCACGTATCTCTTGTTCCGTCATGTCAACCTCCTCATTGCAAACAATCATACCTACCGGAATAGGTTCCTGCAGAATCGGCAATCCCGTTCCGAAAAAGCGAATGCACTAATCAAAAGACACTCGCATAACCACCACTACGCATCGCCAATAACATACCGATGAGCCAGAATGAGGCCCCGGCCATGATGCTAATCCGTGAATGACGCTGGTCAGAGTGGCAGGTACATTGGTCTTATGGCTAAGCGCAAACATACCGGCACTGTTGTTATTGCAATACTGGTCGCTATTCTGCTGGCGGTGGGCGTTTCCGGCTGGCTGTTCTGGCAGTCGGTACAACGGGTGATCGGCGAGGCGCAGCAGGCGGGCGAATATGCGGCTGAAGCACAGCAATCCGTCGGGCAGGGCGACTTCAAGCAGGCGCTTGAGCAGATGGACAGCGCTGGCAGTCACATCGTCGCGGCGCGAGACGAAACCCAGGGCATGCTATGGCAGGCCGCCGAATACGTGCTGTATTACGGTTCGGACGTGAAGGCGGTGCGCGGCATGCTGGATGCGGCCGCCGACGCCGCGACCAACGCCCTGCCCAAAATCGACAGTGCCGCGCAGGGCACGTTGGTGGACTTCAATATCGAAGAGCTGCTGTCCGGCATGAACTTCTCCGACGGCACGCTTTCCATTCCCAAAATCGCTTCCATCAAGCAGGACCTGTCCGACGCCGGTGCGGTCTTGAAGCGCGTCAAGACGTCGATTCATGCGCTGCCGCAACCCCGCACGGAACAGATCACCGAAATGGTCAACCAGGGCAAGCAGGTAGTGGACCAAATCGATGAGACTTTCGACACCTTGAACACCATCGTCGAAAAGATTCCGGGCTGACGTTGGTTCGTTCTTGTCGTATATTGGCGTAACCTCCGCATAAGGCTAGTCCATACAAATTTATGTTTAAATTTGGGATAGGAGGTGCCAATATGCCGACACGCACACCAATCCCGGTCAGTCGGGCGATGCGTCAGATATCCGCCAACCTCGATTTGGCGCGCAGACAACAGCGCATTCCCGTAGCCTTGCTGGCCGAGCGGGCTGGATTATCCATGCCAACGGTCACCAAAATGCTGCGTACGGGTAATGGCAGCTTTGAGAACTTCCTCCGCATTGCTCGTCTGCTTGGACTGCTGGACGGCGTACAGCAAGCGACGGACCCTCTTAACACAGATATCGGCAAATTACGCGCCGACGAAGACACTCCAAAACGTATTCGATAGTACAGCAGGAGGCGCAACACATCATGGAAGCAATCGTCACCCTGCAGTTCAACGGCACAGACGTCACCGTCGGGAAATTATTCACCAGTATCAGGCGCGGCATCGAATCGGCACATTTCACATACGATACGGCCTATATGCGCTCTTCAAACGCAGTATCCCTCTGTCCAGAGATGCCCCTCTCCCCCCGGAACGTTCCCGGCCGAGCATAATGCGATGCATCGCATCTTTCAAGACTGCATGCCGGATCGTTGGGGCAGGAACCTCATGCTTCGTGCAGAACATCAAGATGCTCGTTCGGAGCATCGCACAGCACGCACACTATTTGAGGGAGATCTCTTGCTATCCGTCAACGATGAGACCCGACAAGGCGCATTGCGCTTCTGGAACAACGACGGTGACGCGCTAGCTCCCAGTGAGACCGGCGGTCCAAGAGAAGTGACCATTCAGTCCCGCATCCATAGCAATGATGAGCAGCTGCTTTGAATCCGGCATTGCGCGGCTTCGCGAAGCAAACGCACAATGACTTCACATTCCCGCCTTGCACCAGCTGGCTGCAATCTGCGTATGGTCATGTATCTGTAGGCCGGCACGAATGCGGCTGATGGGTGCGGCGAATCGTGACATTGCTTATTACCCATTCGCCCCTTCAGTCGTACCATTCGGGTCGTCGCAGTTCCAGGAATGGCCGCTGTTTGCGCGCTGCTGCGGTCTGTGTGAGATCGATGTCGACGATAATCAACTGTTCTTGGTCGTCGGCCTTGCTGACGACGTTGCCGTACGGGTCCACCACCACCGATTGGCCGGCGAACGTCACATCGCCTTCCTTGCCGACCCGGTTGCACATGACGATGGCCACCTGGTTCTGCATGGCCTGGACACGGATTTTCCACAGGAACGGCTTCGACGGTTCGGCGTCAGTGTTCGGAACCGATGCTCGCCGTCGGCACGATGACCAGGCGGCGCCGCGCAACGCGCATGTGCGGATGCCTTCACGGGGTTCACTCAAATAGCGTCATCCAGTCGGGATCGCGGTGGGCCGCAAAACACATGGCGATTTGTTCCGCGGTGTTTCTTGTTTCCGAAAGCCGCGGCAACCGGTCTTCCTCGAAGTAGCGGATTTCCGTCGTTTCGATGTTGGCCGAGAACCAACCGCCGGCGCGGCTGCACAATACGAAGAACTTGAGCACCCCGTACGGATAGGTCAGCGCGTTGTGATTGGCGCAGTCCTGCACCGCGATGAGTCGCTCGCCCCTCACATCGAGCCCAGTCTCCTCCTTGACCTCCTTGACGGCGTTGGACCGAATGGACTGGTTCTCGTCGACCCAGCCTCCGGGCAGTGACCATTCCCCGCTGTTCTCATGCGTCATGAGGATCCTGCCTTCTTCATCGAAGATGGCCGCACGAGTGTCGAGTTTCGGCGTCGGATATCCGGCGCTGAGCAGTCGACTCACCTGTCCGGCCGGCGCATCAACCTGCGTGGAGAGCATGTCGACCGCCATCGCGCGGATACGCTCGTAGCGCTCCCGGTCGAAGGGGTCCTTGCAGTACATCAGTCCGGTCTGGGCCAGCGCCTGCAATTCTCGGGCCTGTTCCAGTAATGTGCGGTTCGTGGCCATCATCGTTCATCCTGTCATCGTAAGGTCTTGGATCCGTTTGCACTCAGGCATCGCAGCGTAGTGCAAGCAGTATAGCACTTCGAACCGTTCCGGGGACGAGGGTCTCAGCGCATCCCCCGTAACCTCTCCCATGTGCCATCAACGCTTGGCGAGCTGCACGTTCTTGCGCTGTCTGCGATTGCGGCTGGCGACCGACTTTTCACGCTCGCGGCGCACGTGGGCCTCCTCACGCGCGGCCGCCGCGCGCTCTTCTTCCAAAGACGGCAATCCGGAGGCGGCGCGGTGCCGGTTCTCCCGCTCATGGTCGCGTTCGGCCTTGCGCTCCCCGCCTCGGATCCGGGCGCCGGAAACCATCGCAGTTGGCAGAGCGTCTGGCCGAAGTTCCACAGGTTATTGGTCAGCCAGTACAGCAGCACGCCGAACGGCAAGGTGCCGCCCGACACCACGTAGATGGCCGGGAACACAAACGCGGTCAGCTTCTGCGTGCGGAACTGCGGTGAATCCATGGCGTCCTTCGGCGTATTGCGATGGATGAGCAGCCACTGCATCGCGAACAACATCAGACACATCAACGCCACGGCCACGCCGATGACGACGTGCGACTGCGGCGAGACGACCGTGCCGAACGAGTCGGCGATGCGCACGCCGAATATGGACGATGATTCGATGTCGCCCGCCATGACGCGGTCGATGCCGCTCAACGGTTCCGCATTCCCGGCGGCGCTTGCGGGCAGGGATTGCAGCGTGTAGAACAGCGAGCACAGAATCGGCGCCTGAATCAGCGAAGCAGGTATGAACCGAGCGGATTGGCGTTATGCCGCTGCTGCAAAGCCATAATTTCACGTTGCATGGCTTCTTTGGAACGCGGATCCTTACGCGCGGCGTACTTGCGTTGGATACGTTGGATTTGCGGTTGGAGCACCTGCATACGCTGCGTCGCGCGCATTTGGGAGAAGAAGAGAGGCAATAGACAGATACGGATGATGAGCACGAGGCACATAATCGCGATGCCTAAGCTGTGCGGCACCGACTCCTTCTACGGCGGCGGCATGGTCACCGGCCAGCCCATCGGCACCATGATCGGCTCTCGCATGATCAACAATGCGCAAGCCGGCTTCATCATCGGCGCCGTGATCATGGGCTTCCGGATTCGTGGCGCTTGACATCTGACCTCGCGAGGAATCCTCAAAGGACATGGAACGCACCAAGATGACGCTCAAGGATCTCGCTGTCTCCTTCCACTTCCCGAAGTTCTCCACCTCGCGTGACTTCTACAAGGCGTTCGGCTGCCGAGTGTGCATGTTGCTCAGCTACCAGATGATCTCCGTGTACCAACTCTACATCGTCGAGGATTACGTGCACCAGACCAAGACCGAGGCTGCCGGCACCATCGCCACCATGTCCATCATCACCATGGTCGTTTCCCTGACCGCTTCGCTGATCTCCGGCCCGATCTCCGACAAGATGCACACGCACAAGGTACCAGTCATCATCGCCTCGCTGCTGTTCGCGATTGGCACCGCGATGCCGTGGATCATGCCGAGCGTCACGGGCATGTACCTGTATGCGGGCATCGCCGGCTTCGGCTACGGCGTGTACTCAGCCATCGACCAAGCGCTCAACGTCGACGTGCTGCCGAACAAGGAAGAGGCCGGTAAGGGCCTCGGCATCCTCAACCTGGCCACCACGCTCGGCCAAGCAGTCGGTCCCACCATCACCTCCGTGGTCAAGACCACGACCGGCACCTACACGCCGGCGTTCGCCATCTCCATCGTCATGGCCGTGTGCGCTGCCGTGTTCGTGCTGCGTATCCAGAAGGTGAAGTAGCCGCTGCGAGTGCCTATCTCCGTTTCAAGGGGCTGATTTTGACTTTGCGGAACATCTACTTCCGTTTCAAGGGGCTGATGCCAAAGTAGCCACTGGTTAAAAACGGCGGAATAGCGATAGAACAATGCCATTTCTATCTGCGTTCCGCCAGTTGACCAGCCCCTTGAAACGGAAGTAGACCTCCGGCAAACGCCAAATCAGCCCCTTGAAGCTGATTTTGACTCAGCATCATGCAGCGCAGCTATATCCTCGGTGCGGGTATACTATTCCGGGCCGTCACGACGACGCCTATGGAACGCACGCATGGCAAAGAGAGAAACATGAGTCAGCCCGACACCGACACGGCGGCACAGTCGCCGTCCTCGCAACAGGAACCGCAGATTCAGACGGATGGCCGTCGAAGCCATTCGGAACAGATGAATCAACCAGCGCAAACCAGCCAGTCCGAGTCGTCACATGATGGCAAAGACGAGCACGCCCTACATACCAACCTGAAGCGCGGCATGGAATCCCGCCACCTGCAGATGATCTCATTAGGCGGCGTGATCGGCACCGGCCTGTTCCTGAGCTCCGGATACACCATCCAGCAGGCGGGCCCCATCGGCACGATCCTGGCATACAGCATCGGCGCGCTGATCGTCTACCTGGTCATGCTCACGCTCGGCGAACTGTCCGTGGCCATGCCGGTGACCGGCTCCTTCCATGTGTATGCCGAGAAGTTCATCGGCCCTGGCACCGGCTTCGTGATCGCAATCCAGTATTGGCTCACCTGGACGGTGGCGCTCGGCTCCGAATTCACCGCCGCCGGCCTGCTCATGCAACGCTGGTTCCCGGACAGCCCCACATGGGTGTGGAGCGCGGCGTGCATCATTCTCATCTTCACCTTAAACGCCTTGTCGGTGCGGCTCTTCGCCGAAGCGGAATTCTGGTTCGCCTCGATCAAGGTGTTCGCCATCTGCGCGTTCATCGTCATCGGATCGCTCGCCATCTTCGGCGTCATCCCGGTCGCCGGCTACCAACATGCCCCGATGTTCGTCAATCTCATCAAGGACGGCGTCTTCCCCAACGGCTTCATGCCGGTGTTCGCCACGATTCTGACCGTCAACTTCGCGTTCTCCGGCACCGAACTCATCGGCGTGACCGCCGGTGAGACGAGGGACCCGCAAACCGCCGTGCCGAAAGCCATCCACACCACCCTGTGGCGTCTGGTGCTCTTCTTCATCGGCTCAATCACCGTGATGTGCGCGCTGATCCCGTGGCGCAAGGCCGGCGTGGGCGAAAGCCCGTTCGTGCTCGTGTTCAACGGCATAGGCATCCCCTATGCGGGAGACATCATGAACTTCGTGGTGCTCACGGCCGTGCTCTCCGCCTCGAATTCCGGCCTGTACGCCTCCACGCGCATGGTGTGGTCGATGGGCAACGAAGGCATGATTCCGCGCTGGTTCGCCAAAACGAACCGTCGCGGCGTGCCGATGCTCGCCTTGTGCGCCGCGATGGCCGGTGGCCTGCTGGCGCTCCTGTCTTCCGTGATCGCCGCCTCGACTGTGTACCTGGTGCTGGTGGCGCTTTCCGGCCTGTCCGCCGTGGTGGTGTGGATCGCCATCGCCTACTGCCAGATCGTGTTCCGTCGCCGTTGGCTGGAGTCCGGCCATTCCACCAGCGAACTCAAATACCGCACGCCCGGCTATCCGTACGTGTCTTGGGCGGCGTTCATCCTGTGCACCGCATCGTTCGTATTGGTGATTTTCGACGTGGAGCAACGGTTCGCGCTCGTGGCCGAGCTCGTGTTCATCGTGGCCTGCTATGGGGCGTATTTCCTGCAACAGTGGGTACGCAAGCGCAAAAAGGCGACCGAGGCCGACGACCTCGATACGCTTTGGGTCGCGCGCGACTGAACACATGACCATAGTGTGATACACGTCACTTCCTGAAGTACGTAGTCGTTATGGAATCACCCGCACGTTTCCCGTATCGGAGCTGTACGATAGCTGTGAGACAGGGGGGTCGTCAGATTTCGGGGGGAGGGTTCCGGTAACGGTCCGGCTGCAGGATGCACCGGACCGTGCGGCACGTATCAACTCGTGGATTCACGCCAAACTCAGTTCAGTATGCCGATTCTCGTAAATGGCCAGAAGCGGAACAACGCCACACCTTGGATATCGTCGTATGGCACTAGCCCATTGTTGCCGTCGTCAAGATGGTATCGAGAATCTCTGGAATTGGAGCGATTATCACCAAGCACGAACACGTTGCCGTCAGTAACGGTTACGGAAAAAGGGCTGTCGCTTGGATTCACGCCGGACTTAAGATAAGCGCTTTCATCAATGGGTTTGCCGTTGACCGTGATGGGCTCCCCGGATCCCTTGCAGGCGACGGTATCGCCGGGCAGACCGATGACACGTTTGATTAGGTAACGATTGCTGTCGATTATCGACATCAGATTGGTGGGAAGCTGCTCCCCCTCCATCCAGTCTGCGGGATCTTTGAACACGATGATGTCGCCACGGTGCAGTGTAAAGAGTCTCGGAGTCAATCGCGAGGCAAATACGCGGTCGCCGATTTGCAACGTGTCTTCCATGCTGCGGGATGGAATCACATATACGTTGAACACGAAGGTACGTCCCAGCAACACGACCAGCATCACCGCGATCACTGTCAGCAGATAGCCGCGAATTTCGCTCCAAACGGAGGGCTTTCGCGCATATCTCCTCGACTGGCCACGCGCTTTTTTGCTATGACGCCCCACCATCACATCCTTTCCGACCGATAACGCAACACCATAGTCCTCAAACCATGCCGTTACCTACGCATGTTTGAGCTCAGCTGTCACACCAGCGGTTCGCGCACGTCCAGTTCACAGGCGATGCCGGTTTCCTTGCGGGCCCATTCGGCCGCCTGCAGTGCGGCGATGTTCCATAATGCGCACGGCACTCCGCCAAGGTCCGGATGCGATGCCCAGAATGTGAGGTCATCAGCGTATGCGGTGATGACCGATTCTTCCGTGACTGGCATAATCGTGTGGTACAGGCGGTCCGCAAGCGTGGCCACGAATTCGTTGGCCGCGGCGAACGTGTCGATGAGATGCTGTTCGGCGGTCACCGGCGGGCCGACCAGCTCCCAGGATTCGACATCCGTGGCGCTCCAATGCGCGGCTTCGCCGTCCACTTCACGCTGCAAAGAGACGAACAGCCTGGCGAACTCATCCGAAGTCAGTCCCGTAACCCGGCGTCGGGTTGACAATTCAATCGGAGTCATCAGATACCGTTCCTTTCGCTTCGTTCATTCCGTTGTTTCGCTGCTTGGATTTGCTGCCAGCCGGCACAAAGCCCATCTCGCACACCTCACGATAGCCCAAACTACCGGCATGGCCATGATTGCCAGCCCTACGACCAGTAGCCATGAGGAGCCGGCGTAATGGCCTCATCGAGCATTGTCGGATGATTCGCGTGGCCCACAATCGAGACAGTATCGGTTTCCGTTCGGTTCGTGCGGCCAGACTATCGCCCGTTCTTGCCGATTGCCTGTGAGCAGGTTCGGATAGACTGGCGCGAGAACAATGCGAGAAAGAGGTAAGGATGACCCGGAAACAGTCGCAACAGCACGACGCACAACGCAAACCGTCCTGGCGCGTACGCTGGAAAACCATGAGCCGAGCCGTGGGCATGGAAATCCGCGAACACAAAAGCTCATTCGCGGTCTATGTGGTGCTGCGCATGCTGGTGCTCGCCATGGCAATACTCCAGTTCTTTAACGGCGACTACGAAAATGTGTTCCTGTGCATCCTGACGTTGCTGCTGCTGTTGGCGCCGGCGTTCATCCAGGTGCAGTTCCGCATCGAGCTGCCTTCGGTGCTGGAAGTCATCGTGCTGGTGTTCGTGTTCTCGGCTGAGATTCTTGGCGAGATCAGTTCGTTCTATGAGATCTTCCCGTTCTGGGACACGGTGTTGCATACGATGAACGGCTTCCTCGCTGCGGCGATCGGCTTCTCGCTGGTCGACCTGCTCAACCGGTCCGACCGGGTGAAGTTCGAGCTTTCGCCCCTGTATCTGGCGATCGTGTCCTTCTGCTTCTCCATGACCATCGGCGTGATCTGGGAGTTCTTCGAATTCGGCATGGACCAGTTGTTCGGGTTCGACATGCAGAAGGACGCCATCGTGCATTCCATCAGCTCGGTGATGCTCGACCCCACGCACACCAACCATGCGATTCGCATCAACGACATTACCCAGGTCACGGTCAATGGCCAAGACCTGGGCCTCGGCGGCTACCTCGACATCGGTCTGATCGACACGATGGAGGATCTGGTCGTCAACTTCATCGGCGCGGTCGTGTTCTCCGTGTTCGGTTTCCTGTACGTGAAGAACCGCGGCAAGAAGGACTCCATCATCAGTCGTTTCGTGCCACGCCGCAAGTCCGCCGACCGCGATTACCTGCGACTGGTGATTGATGGCGGGAGCCGGGAAAGTCATACAAATATGAGAGATACAGTAATCGAACAAACGTTCGACTGCCCTGATAAACTGGATGCATAATTTAGCGACGACAACGACATGATTTACAGACGCCCGAAAAAAGAAAGGCGATCTCATGACTGGCGAGGAACTGAAGCAGCAGATTGCTTTGTATGAGAGCGCGGACCACACCGTGCACCTCGATGTGAAGGTAGACGAGGACACGGTGTGGCTTAACAGACAGCAATTGGCCTTGCTGTTTGGCCGCGATATCAAAACAATCGGCAAGCATGTCGGCAATGCATTAAGGGAAGAGCCCAATGGATTTTCAGTTGTCGCAAAATTTGCGACAACTGCATCTGACGGTAAGACATACCAAGTCGAGCATTACAACCTGGATATGATCCTGTCGGTCGGATACCGCGTCAAATCCAAGGAAGGCATCTATTTCCGGCGATGGGCCAACTCAGTTCTGAAGCAGCATCTCGTTGATGGTTATACCATCAATCGCAAGCGGCTTGACGCACTTCACGCCGTCATCAAGGTGCTATCGAGGTCCACCGAACCGGAAATTGCTGGCACCGCCGAGATCTTGGAACGATATTTGCCGAGTCTTGTGCTGCTTAACGACTATGACACAGGCAATGTCCCTATACCCAAGGGCGACGAGTCCCAGTGGGTCTTGACCTATGAGGACGCGATGCTGTTCATCCGGTCGATGCCGTATATGCCAATCACTGTTGTGTTTGCGAACTCCTTCGCTCATGGTGCCGAAAATGCATACATTTGGTTATTCGCTGTTTGCGGTGGGGCGTGCATGGGTTAGTGTTTCGGGTTCGATTCCCTGTCAGAAAAAATAATCGAGTGCGGGATTACGGCCGGTAAGGCTCCTGTCGTGGATGCGGATGCGCGCCGGTCTTACGGTGGTGCTTTCCCGAAACGTGGATTGCACGAGGTGTGGGACGGCACGCGGATTCGGCCGTTTTCCGCCCGCCGTCCCACAGCGCTCGCTATGAACGGTTGTGGATAATCATGGAGCTGTAGCGGAAATCGGCGTTATTCCGCGGTTTCGACAGTTAATAGAACAAATAGAACAAATAGAACAGCCAGCTTAGGCACGGCGCGGCAAATGGCGCAAACCGGCCGCGATAGTAGTAGCGTGGTGCATACCAGTACAACCATGCGAGGAGAACAGCCATGATCAATGAGGAATACAAGGCCATGCTTGGCGGCAAGTCCGTGATTCGCGAGCTGAGCGAGTACGCCACGAGCCGCGGTGCCGAAATCGGCTACCAGAACGTGTTCGATTACAGCCTTGGCAATCCCTCGGTGCCGGCTCCGAAATCCTTCACCGACGCCATGGTCGACCTCTACGAAAACGGCGATCCGGTGGCCATCCACGGCTACTCCCCCTCGCTCGGTATCCCATCCGTCAAGGACGCGATCGCCGAAAATCTCAACGAACGTTTCGGCATGGCATACACCGGCAACCACATCTTCCCGACCACGGGCGCGGCGGGCGCGCTGTCCCACGCGATGCGTGCGGTGACCAAGCCGGGCGATGAGATCATCACCTTCGCCCCCTACTTCCCCGAATACCAGCCGTACGTCAAGGGCGCCGGCGCCAAGCTGACCATCGTGCCGGCCGACACCGAGAACTTCCAAATCAACTTCGACGCATTCGAGGCTGCACTTAACCCGAACGTGCAGGTCGTGCTTATCAACACCCCGAACAACCCGTCCGGCGCGGTGTATTCAGCGGACACGCTCAAGCGTCTGGCCGCGATCCTGACCGCCAAGCAGGTCGAATACGGCCACGATATCTTCCTGATCAGCGACGAACCGTACCGCGAAATCGTGTTCGACGGCGCCACCCAGCCCTACCCGGCCAGCTTCTACGCGAACTCGCTGACCTGCTACTCGTGGTCGAAGTCGCTGAGCCTGCCTGGCGAACGCATCGGCTATGTCGCGGTGAATCCCACAGCCACCGACGCCGACCTGCTCGTGCCCATGATGGGCCAGATCTCGCGCGGCACCGGCCACAACTGCCCGCCGAGCTCGATTCAGCTGGGCGTGGCCAAGGTCATCGACCAGACCGCCGATCTCAACGTCTACGAGACGAACATGAACCTGCTCTACGATGCGCTGACCGGCATCGGCTTCGACGTGGTACGCCCCGGCGGCACGTTCTACATCTTCCCCAAGGCGCTGGAGGACGACGCCGTGGCGTTCTGCATGAAGGCCAAGGAATACGACCTGATTCTTGTGCCGTCCGACAGCTTCGGCGTGCCCGGATACTTCCGCATGGCCTACTGCATCGACACGGAGAAGGTCAAGCGCTCGATCCCCGTGTTCGAAAAGTTCGCCCACGAGGTGTACGGCCTGTAAACACGGACCGCAAGTAACAAACACAAGAAAGGGGTTGCCATGGAATACACCGAAGACGCCGATCGTCGCGAACTGCTGCTGCACAGCGCCTATGACTCCGATACGGTCCGGGCCATGGAGCGACCCCTGCTGGACAAAGGCGTGCCGCTGATGCGCATGGCCGCCCAGGCCGCGGCCCACATGGCGGCCGGTATGCTGGACGACGAGGATCTGGCGCTGGAGGACACGTCGATCGTGCTGCTGGCCGGGGCCGGAGACAATGGTGGCGATGGTCTGTTCGCGGCCGCCGCGCTGGCCCAGGAGGGCGCGAACGTCACCGCCATCGCCGTGGGCCGGTCGTTGCATGAGGCCGGATTCGCCTCATTCGTGCGCGCCGGAGGCAAGGTGCTGGTGCTTGATCCCGCGGCTGATATTCCCGGTTGCGCGTCCGGGTTTTCCGCCGGTGAGGCCGGCGAGCGATTGCAGACCGCCATCGCCGTGGCCAGGAAATCGCATCTGATCATCGACGCGATGACCGGCATCGGCATCCAAGGCTCGCTACGCGGCATCCCCGCCGCACTCGCCTCCGCCCTTGGTCTCGACGGCGAGGCTCCCGATGAGCCCGCCCTGCCAAACCGTGAGTCGTCAGGCGATTTTCCGCTGGTACTTGCCGTGGATACGCCATCCGGCGTCGGTGTGAACGATGGTTCTCTGCCCGGCCCGTACATTCCGGCCACGGTCACGGTCACGTTCGGCGCGATGAAGCCGTGCGCGGTGCTGCCGCCCGCCACGTTCGCCTGCGGCCGTATCGAGTTGCTCGATTTCGGATTCGATATCGACGACAAGGATCCGGACGTCGAGGTGGTGGATAATTCGTTCGCGTCCGACGCGGTCCGTCTCCCCAGGTTCGAGGATTCCAAATACTCCCGGGGCGTGGTTGGTCTGGTGACCGGCTCGCAGCGCTACCCCGGTGCCGCCGTGCTCACCGCCAGCGCCGCCGCCCGCGCGAACACCGGCATGGTCCGGTATCTGGGCCCGGAGCGCGCGCAGAACATGGTGCTCGCCGCACTGCCGGAAGCCGTGATCGGCAAGGGACATGTGCAGTCCTGGGTCGTGGGGTCCGGCGTGCCCGAGGCTAGCGTCGAGGGCACCGACGGCGATATGCAGCGGGACACCATCGCCGCATTGCTCAAGCATTACGCGCTCGGCAGCGAGGATGAGAACAAGGACGCCTACGACATGCCGCCAATCGTGGTGGATGCCGGCGCACTCGACCTGCTGCCGGAGCGTGTGCCCGGCCAGGTGGTGATCACGCCACATGCCGGCGAGATGGCGAAACTGCTCAACCGGTTCGAAACCGCCGCCAGCACCGCGGAGCATGCCGATTCGCACGAGCCGTACACCGCCGACGACGTGCGGTTGAACCCGTTGGCCAGCGCGAAGCGTGCCCACGAGCTCACCGGCGCCACCGTATTGTTGAAGGGCGCGGTGACCATCGTGGTGGATGAGGACCACGTCTATGCGTCGGGTAGCGCACCGGCCTGGCTGGGCACCGCCGGCGCGGGCGACGTGCTGGCCGGTCTGACCGGCGCCCTGCTCGCCCAGCAGGATGACGTGGCCACCACGGGCGAGACCGTGGCCTCGGCCGCCTACCTGCATGGCCTGGCGGCGGCGATCGCCTCCGAATCCGAGCAACAAGGCTGGCAGGAGCCGGAACTGATCGGCCGCGAGCATCGCCAGCGCTTCATGACGCTCGGCCACCCGATTGTGGCCGGCGACGTGGCCCACGCCATCCCCGAAGCCATCGCCGACGTCATCGCATGATTCCGTACGTTGGCTCCCCTCAGAGAGGGGAGCCAACGTATGAAACCCCCTATACTAAATCGCAGACCCCACTCAACGGCCCCAACAACACAAGGAGCATCATGGCCAACTCCCCCATCACCGACGTGATTTTCGACTTCTGCGGCGTGCTGCTGGACTGGAACACCCGCGCATGCCTGGAAGGCCGATTCCCCGATGAGATCGTGGAACGCATCTGCGCCGACGACGACCCCTGCGGCTTCTTCCGCTACGAGGACCGCATGGACACCGGCGAGGATTTCGCGGACATCTACCCGGATGTGGTACGCGAACAAGGCCAGGAACTCGCCGACATCTTCAAGTTCTACATCGGCCACTACGCGGACGCGCTGCCCCGCACGCTTCCGGGCATGGTCGAGCTGCTGGCGGATTTGAAGGCCCACGGCTACGGCGTATGGGGTCTGACCAACTGGTCGCATGAGACCTTCCACCTGGCCTTCGAGAAGTACCCGCGCCTTGAACAGCTGTTGCAGGGCACCGTGGTCTCCGGCGTGGAGAAGATGCATAAGCCGAACGCCGACATCTACGAGCTGGCCCTGACCCGTTTCGGCCTCACGGCCGAGCGCTGCGTGTTCTTCGACGACACCGCCAAGAACATCGTCGGCGCCAACGAGGTCGGCATCCACGGCATCCTCTTCGAGAACGCGTTGCAGGCACGCGAATCGCTCGCAGAACTCGGCGTACGTCTGTAAGTCGCCAAACGTTGCATCGCGGCAGTTGAAGTCTATGGACCCGTCCTTGACGACGGTGACCGGCCGTGTGGCGACTATCCCTAGCGATATAAATAGACTTTATGACACTGCTGCAGCTGAAATACATCGTCAAAATCGTCGAGTGCGGCTCGATGAACGAGGCCTCCCATGCCCTGTACGTCTCCCAGCCGGCCCTGAGCTCGTCGGTCAAGGAATTGGAGAACGAGCTGGGCATCGAGATCTTCACCCGCTCCTCGCAGGGCATCGCCCTGACCGTGGACGGCGCGGAATTCCTGACCTACGCCCGCCAAGTGCTCGACCAGGCCGACCTGCTCGAAGAGCGCTATAAGCATGCCAAACCGCGCAAGCAGCTGTGCCAGGTCTCCACCCAGCACTACATGTTCGCCGTCGAGGCGTTCGTGGAGATGATCAACTCCATCAAGTCCGACGAATACGAGTTCACCATCCGCGAGACCCGCACGCGCGACATCATCAACCAGGTCGCCAACATGCAGTCCGAAATCGGCATCATCTACCTGTCCGATTTTAACAAGGACGTGATCGGCAAGCTCCTGCGCGAGAAGCACCTCGAATTCCACCCGCTCTTCCGCGCGCCGCTGCACGTGTTCATCTCGCGCAACAACCCGCTGGCCGCCAAGAAGGTCATCACCATGGAGGACCTGAAACCTTATCCGTTCATCCAGTACGAGCAGGGCGAGGAAGGCTCGTTCTACTTCTATGAGGAAGCGGTCTGGCCGGAGTACTCCCCCAAGCAGATCAACGTGACCGACCGCGCCACGATCCTGAACTTCATCATCGGCCTCAACGGCTACACGGTGTGCACCGGCATCGACAACGGCGACCTCAACAACGAGAAGATCGTCACCGTGCCGCTCGACACCGACGAAACGATGTTGGTCGGCTGGATCACGAACGAGCGTTCCAAGCTCTCCAAGGCCGCCGAAACCTATCTCGACAAGCTCAAGTCCGTAGTCTCCGACCACGGCTACAAGCTCATTGATTAGGAGTAAGTAAAACAGGCATGGTCAGCAGTGAGATATACTGCGATTAAGCCAACCCCGCTGGGGAAATGGAAGTAAGGGCCGGCTCCTGAGTATCTCAGGGGCCGGCTTTTGCGCTATTGAGACTGACTGGCAAAACCAGTTTGATGGCCTCCGACTACTTGGCCAAGATTACCGACGCGGCGGCTGTCGCGGCGAAGCCTTTGAGCACTTCAATCATCACGTCGCGATCTTCGACATCAATGTTGCGGGCCGCGGCGAGCATAATCGGCAGTGACTGTGTCAAATGCGAAGTGAGGTCGCCGAATGTGTCGTATCCGCCAGCCTCGAAGATGGCAAACAGGTTTTCGATGAACTTGCGGCGATGCTCGTCGTCGTATTTTGCCATCCATCCGTTGATCGTGCGTGCCAGGTATTGCGCGCTACTTGTCAGTCCATCAGCCTGTACGAATTGGCCATGATCGACTTGCCAGTGCAATGCGAAATGCTGCATGATGCTGGCACCGTCGCTGCTGACCACCGTATAGCCGTCTTCCACATGCTCACGAGTCTCAAACAGCATGCCGATGATCGACGAGCCCGGTACCGATTTATGGATCTTCGACGCAATGCGTACGTACCCGTCCTCATCGAAGAACACCTCATCGAATCCAGGCCCATCGTGCGAATATACGACCGTGATACGTTCCTGAATCTCGCTAGGCACATTGGCCGCCGCATACACCGCCAGATTGCCGCCTTTGGAATGGCCGCCGACCATAATCGGCCCGGCCCAATGGCCAGCCAGCTCGGTCAGATAACGCGCGGCGGCCTCCTGCGAGGCGACCGGGCGGCGGAACGCCATCATGAAGTCCTCTTTCCACCCGACGATTGAGCTGTCGGTACCGCGAAAAGCCACATAGAGCGTGCCGTTACCCAGTTCGAACACGCAGGCCGAGAACTGCTTGGTGGTTTCGGCATCGAATTCGTCCACGTATGCGCCCACGCGTAGGTTCCTCCAACGTGGGCTCTCGCTCATCGCACGTAACAGATCGACATTCATCGAAGGCGACCACACCTTGCCGAACATGTCGTCATAGCATTCGGCACGCAGCAAATCGTGAATCGGAACCGTGGCGATCATGCCGTCGGCGGTCTCTGCATTCTCGTGATAGCGCGGCACGTTATCCGGCATGCGAGCATAGGCCAACTGGGACAAAGCGAGGCTATCCGCCTCGGTGAACGGCAGTTCGGCGAAAGTGTCGAAATGTTGCCGAATATCGTCGGTGATGTTCCCCATAGCGGCCTTCCTTGTTCGAATGCAACGAACCTACGGTAATTCTACGCCGAGCGGGTTTTCATCACAGGCGAGTCGGTCCCAGAGTTTAGAACCCTATCTCGCTTTCAAGGGAGCTGATTTGGCCTTCTGGAGACATTTATCTCCGTTTCAAGAGGCTGTTCATCCGTCATATCCCGAGTATGAGCGGCGTCACCCCAACGTCATTCCGCCATTTTCATGCTGCTTCTACTTGGGCATCAGCATCTCGGCGGTCTTCTTCATTACCTTGCGACAACTTGTTCGCTTTGCTGTCCAGATGATGCTCGATGCCGAAGTAACTGCATATCCCCACGAGCGCAAACAGCCCTATATCAACTAACCAGTTCATAGCACGCTCCTTGCCAAAGCTTTTGCCTTAATATGGTGCTGCTGTTCATGGAACGTAATAAAAAAAGCGGGCTCGCAAGCCCGCTTTTGGTTTTTAGATTGAAGACGATCAGGCGCCGTATTCCTCAAGGTAGGCGGCGGCGCGCTGCTGGATGTCGTGGCTGAGCAGCGGGGTGCCGTCGGGGTTCTTCATCTTGGCGGCGGCGTCGAAGATCTCGCGCACGTTGGCGATGGAGAGCACCGGGAAGCCGAATTCGGCTTCCACGGCCTTCACGGCGGACATGTCGGAGTCCTTGGTCTTCTCCATGCGGTCCACGGAGAGCACGAGGCCCACGACCTCGACGTTCGCCTCGGCCTTGAGTTTGGGGATGACTTCGCGCACGGCGGTGCCGGCGGTCATCACGTCGTCCACGAGCAGCACCTTCATGCCGTCGGTCAGCGGGGTGCCAACCATCCAGCCGCCGTCGCCGTGGTCCTTCTTCTCCTTGCGGTCGAAGGTGTATCCGACGGTCATGTTGTGGCCGGCGGTCAGCGCGATCGCGGTGGACACGGCCAGCGGAATGCCCTTGTAGGCGGGGCCGAACACGGTGTCGATGTTGCGGGGAATCGTGTTGTGCACGATGGCCTGGCTAATCTTTTCGGCGTAGAACGCGCCGAGCGCGGCGATCTTCTTGCCGTCGTCGAAGGCGCCGGCGTTGATGAAGTACGGGCTCTTGCGGCCGGACTTCAGCGTGAAGTCGCCGAACTTCAGCGCGTTGGATTCCAACAGGAATTCAGTGAAGCGATGTGCGAGTGTTTCTGCCATGATGTTCCTTACCTCCAAGTCTGTCCTGCGGCCAGTTTAGCAGCGAGTTCGGGACGGCTGTCCAACAGGTCGTCGAGTTCGCGGGCGACGCGCAGCGGGGCCACCGGGTCGAAGAGCGCGGCCGCACCCACTTCGACGGCGTTCGCGCCGGCGTACAGGTATTCGAGCGCCTTCTCGCCGCTGTCGATGCCGCCGAGGCCGATGATCGGAATCTCCGGCAGTGCGGTGCGCACCCGATAGACGGCTGCCAGGCCGACCGGCAGCACGGCCGGGCCGGATACGCCGCCGGTGACGTTGGCGATGATCGGCTTGCCGGTGCGAATGTTAATGCGCATGCCTTTGAGCGTGTTGATCATGCTCAACGCGTCGGCGCCATGTTCCACGGCCGCGCGCGCCGGCACGGTGATGTCGGTGACGTTCGGCGTGAGTTTGACGATCATCGGCTTGTCGGTCATCGGGCGCAGCCGGTCCATAAGATTGGCGAGGGCCACCGGGTCGGTGCCCACGCTCATGCCGCCGGCGGAAACGTTCGGGCAGCTGACGTTGATTTCCAGCATGTCCGCGTCGGAGTCGGCGAGCTTTTCCACGACCGCCGCGTAATCGTCATCGCAATGTCCGGCGACATTGGAGATGACGAACGCGCCCGCGGCCTTGAGCTTGGGCAGGTCCTCGGCCAAGTAATGGTCGATGCCGGGATTCTGCAGGCCCACGGCGTTGATGTTCGCGGCCGGCGATTCGGCGGTGCGCGGCGAGGGATTGCCTTCCCACGGTACGGGCGAGGCGCCCTTGGTGCATACGGCGCCGAGCTGGCTGACGTCGTAGAACCAGCGGACGGCGGCGTACTGGAAGGTGCCGGAGGCGGTGCCGACCGGATTCTTCCATTCCAGACCGGCCACCTTGGTGTGGTGCTTCCACACGTGGGGCTCGTACAGGTTGATGTGGTTGTCGCCGCCCTGCGCGGACTGGTTGTTTGCGCTCATCGTCACTTCCCCCATCCGAGCTGTTCGCGGGTGAACACGGGTCCGTCGGAGCAGACCTTGAGGCGGCCGTCCACGGTGTCGATGGTGCACAGCACGCAGGTGCCATAGCCGCAGCCCATGCGCTGTTCCATGCTCAGCTGCGCGGGGATGCCGCGTTCGGCGGCCCAGTCGGCCACGGCCTTCATCATAGGCAGCGGTCCGCAGGACAGAATGATCGGCTTGCGATCGTAGGCCTTCAGGTCGTCGCCTTGTTCCAGTTTGTTGAGCAGGTCGACCACGTTGCCTTCGGCGTCGTCGATGCTCCACGACCAGTCCGCGTACCGGGAGACGTATTCCTCGGCGAAGTGGTCGTTGCGGTAACCGAATACGGCGGTGGCAAAGGAGGCGTCGTGTTCGGCGAGCTTTTGCGCGGCGTAGATTAGCGGGGGCACGCCGAGTCCGCCGCCGACAAGAATGTAGTTGGCGTCTTCCTTGAGGTTGAAGCCGCGGCCGAGCGGGCCGAGCACGTCGACGGTGTCGCCGGCCTGCAGTCCTGCCAACTGTTCGGTGCCGTGTCCCACGACGGCGAAGATCACGCTGACTTCGTCGCCGTCGACTTCGCTGACGCCGAACGGACGCGGCATGAGCATGAAGTCGTCGTGCGTGAACAGGTTGACGAACTGGGCGGGCTTGGCATGGGAGGCGATGAACGGGTCGCGGAACGTCAGTCGCATCACGCGGTCGGTCAGTTCCGTAACCTGCGTGATTTCGACGTTGTGGCGCGGCGGGAAGAATCCGGCCGCAGTCGCTTCCGTAACCACATCATGGGTGGGGGTGAAAGTTGTCATTTCATTCCTATTCAGCACATCAAGCTCCCCCTATCAGGGGAGCGGTCAACCGCAGGTTGACTGAGAGGTAGTTAAACACACTCGGCTCCGGTTTCCAGCCCACACTCACGTATAGCCCACAGCCGGACAATCTACCTACCTATATACGGCAACCCGCAGATTATCGCGCATGTCGAGCGCCGCCTGGCGCGCGCTGCTCGCCACAAGGTCCAGCGCCTCGTCGGCGGTCATGGATTCGGAGTACTTGCCGCTCTTCTTCCATGCGCCGATAATGCCGCGCGACGAGTTGACGATGGCGCCGCTGCCCTGCTTGTCGAACATGCCTGCCACGTCCGCGGCCGTGCCGCCCTGCGCACCGTAGCCCGGCACGAGGAAGAACGTGTGCGGCATACGTTCACGCAACGCCTTGCCTTCCTCGGGGTGGGTGGCGCCGACCACCGCGCCCACGCGGGAGTAGCCGTGGCTGCCGATGGTCTCGGCGCCCCATCCTTCCACAAGATCGGCCACGTGCTCGTAGACCTTCGTGCCGTCGGCCAGGTCGAGCATCTGCAGTTCGCTGGAGGACGGGTTGGAGGTGCGCACGAGCACGAAGATGTCCTTGTCGGCTTCGGCGGCGGCCTCGACGAACGGGGTGATGCCGTCGGTGCCGAGATACGGGTTGACGGTCACCGCATCCTCATGCCACGGGTCGAAGTCGCCCACGCCGTTCAGGTGGTGGGCGTAGGCGGCTGCGGTGGAGCCGATGTCGCCACGCTTGATGTCGCCGAGCACGTAGAGGCCCTGCTGGGCCGCGTATTCGCAGGTCATCGTGTAGATGTCCACGCCGGCGGGGCCGAGCGCCTCGTACATGGCGATCTGCGGTTTGACGGCGGGCACGATGTCGGCGATGGCGTCAATGATCGTGCGGTTGTATTCGAAGTAGGCGACGGCCAGCTGCGCGGATTCGACTTCCTCCGGGGATTCGACCGAGTCACGCACCTCGTCGGCAAAGCTCGCCACGACCTGCGGCGGCACCAGCGCCTCAGTGGGGTCAAGGCCCACGACGCTGGGGTTCTGAGTGTTGTCAATCGCTTCGATCAGGCGATCCATGCTGCTCCTTGTGTTATCTACAGACGGCTGAACATCAGCTGGGAGCCGATGATTGTGGCGAGGGGGCGTCCGGTGACCTGCCAGCCGCCGAACGGGGTGTTACGAGCCTTGGAGTGGAACTGTTCGGGGTCCACGGTCCATTCCTCGGCGGCGTTGAGCACCACGAGGTCGACATTGTCGGCGTCATCCACGCGGCTCAAGTCGAGCAGTCGGTTGACGCCTTCACGCTGCGGCTGAGCGTCGCTCTCCCCCGCAATCACGCCATCCGGATCATCCCCGGTGGGCGCGGGTTCGGCGTAGTCCTCGACCAGCGCGGCTACGTCGGTTGGCACATGCCCCATGAGTTCGGCAGGTCCAACGGACATGAGCTCGATCAGACGCTCATCGGAAATGAAGCCGCCGTCGACGAGCACCTTGTGGCACACGCCGTACGCGCATTCCAGTCCGATGATGCCGTTGGGCGCCTCAAGGAAGCCGAGTTCCTTCTCTGCCAACGTGTGCGGCGCATGGTCGGTGGCCAGCAGATCCACGGTGCCGTCGGCGATGGCCGCGATGGTGGCTTTGCGGTCCGCTTCGGAGCGCAGTGGCGGATTCATCTTGGCGAGCGTGCCGTACTTGAGCAGCGCCTCGTCGCTCAACGCCAGATAGTGCGGCGCGGTCTCGCAGGTAATCGGCAGTCCTTCGGCCTTGGCCCTGCGAATCGCCTCGAACGAGATGGCAGTGCTCACATGCTGGAAGTGCACGTGGACACCGGTGCGGCGGGCCGCTTCGATATCGCGGGCCACGATCTTGAGCTCGGTGTCTTCCGGAATGCCGGGCACGCCAAGCTCGCGGGAAACGGGGCCTTCGTTCACGGCACCTGTATCGTGATGCTCGCAATGCTCGATCAGGTACAGGTCGGAGGCCTTGACGTTCTCCAGCACCTGGTCCAGGATCTCCGGCGTCACAGCGGAACCGTCGTCGCTGATTGCGGTGATGGGGTGCGTGAGCATGGCCGGCGTCTTGGCGTCGTCCTCGAATCCGGGCACGTACTTGAGCCAATCGGCAACGTCGCTTGCCTCATGACCGGCGCGATCCTTGGACGCGCACACGCACAGATCGTAACGAACCGGCAATTGAACGTCATGCGCAGTATCGTACTGCTGCAGGAAGTCGATGACGTTGTCGAAGCCGGCATCCAGAACCTCTTTTGCACCGGTCGCTTCCGGGCCAGACACGGTCTGCCCATCCAGTGCCGGCAACGTGTTCGGCATGATGAGCACGTTCGTGTATCCGCCGGATGCGGACGCACGGCAGCCGGAGACCATCGATTCCTTGTAGGTCTGGCCGGGATCGCGGAAGTGGACGTGTGGGTCTTCGAAACCGGGGGCCACGGTCAGGCCGGTGGCGTCGATGTCGGCGCCGTCAGCCACGGCGGAGGTGTCGGCGAAGTAGGCGGCAGCGGTCCCGGGCACCACGAGGTCGATGACCTCGCCGGTGTTCCAGACCTTGATGTTGCGTAGGGTGATGCTCACAGTTTGGCTTCCTCGTCGCAGTAGTCGCAGCGGTATTCGAGCCGCTCGGAGTGCACGAGGTGGAACATCTGCTTGATGCCGGGCTCGGCGGTGGTCACGCAGCGCGGGTTCACGCAGGAAATCACGCCGACGATGTGCTCGGGCAGGTTCGGCTGCTTCTTTTCGACGATCTTGCCGCCGCGCACCACGTCCACGGTGGCTTGGCGGGCCACGAAGCCGAGCACGTCGAGGTCGATGTCCTTGTCATCTTCGATTTTGATGATGTCCTTGGAGCCGTAACGCTTGGAGTCGGCGTTCATGATGAGCGCAAGCTTGGTTTTGGCCGGGTCGATTTTCAGGTATTCGAGAACCTTCAGCGAGGTTCCGGCCGGCACATGGTCGATAATGATGCCGTTCTGAATGCTGGTGACTTCCATCAGGCCTGAACCTCCTTGGGGTTGAGCGGTTCGTATCCGGGCAGTTCGTCGCCCACCACGGTGCTTTCGAGGGCCATGCGCACGAGCATGCCGTTCTTGACCTGTTCGAAGTAGGCGGCACGCGGGTCGTCGTCCACGTCCACGGCGATTTCGTTGACGCGCGGCAGCGGGTGAAGCACGGCCATGGACGGCTTGGCGAGCTGCAGCTTCTCTTCGTCGAGAATGTAGGTGTCGCGCAGGCGCAGGTAGTCGTCTTCGTTGAAGAAGCGTTCCTTCTGTACGCGGGTCATGTACAGCACGTCGAGGTCGCCGATCACGGAGGCCAGGTCGCGCACTTCCACGTAGGAGCAGCTGTCGGTGGCGTTGATGCGGTCGATCACGTACTGCGGGGTCTTGAGCTCGTCCGGGCTGATGAGCACGAAGCGCACGTTGCCGAAGCGGCACAGGGTCTCGATCAGGGAGTGCACGGTGCGGCCGAAGGTCAAATCGCCGCACAGTCCCACGGTCAGGTCGGTGATGCGGCCGAAGCGCGACTGCAGCGTGGCCAGGTCGGCCAGCGTCTGCGTGGGGTGCATGTGGCCGCCGTCGCCGGCGTTGATTACCGGCACGGATGCGGCGCGGGAGGCCACCAGCGCGGCACCCTCCTTCGGGTGACGGATGGCGACCACGTCCACGTAGTTGGACACGGTCTTCAACGTGTCGGCGATGGATTCGCCCTTGGTCACGGAGGCCAGCTGCGCGCCGGCGAATCCGATGACCTTGCCGCCGAGACGTAGCATTGCGGTCTCAAAGCTCAGGCGCGTACGGGTGGAGGGCTCGTAGAACAGCGTGGCCAGCACTCGCCCATCGCAGGTATGGGCAATCTCTTTGCGGTGGGAATCGATGTATTCGGCCTTATGCAGCAGGTCGAGAATCTGGTTTGTAGACAGGCCGTCCAGCGTTACGACGCTTTTGCCGACCATTGGCGTTTCTTCAGACAAGGCTCACCTTTTCGCTCGTGGTTTTCAGGTGGCCACCCTTGCGTGACCTAATCTAACTTACGCCATTTTTCGGACAGCCGCATTCACCGAGTGTCCACCTGAAAATCCAACGAATATGCTGCCTTATCGCTGCGCGCGGCGTCGATTTCGTTCCAGTCGCGGTGCGATCACGTGCATACGCGGGCGAGGGGCGGTTTGCGGCTGCTGCGTTGCGGCGGAGGCCGTGGCGGTGGTTGCCGCAGCCGCCTCGCCTTCGGTCTTCCCATAGAACAAGCGCTGGCATACGTCACGGCATTTGCGCATCACGGCCAGCAGGTCGTTCTCGAAATGCTGGCCGCGGTGGGCGCCGTAGCCGAGGTAGACGGCGATGCCGCCCAGCGAATAGATGTCATCAGGCAGAATATCGGCCTGGTTGGCGCGCCCGCTCCACAGATAGCTGCCGTTGCGGGCCGCGGTGCACAACGTCCATGCCTTGCGCAGCTGAATCGCGTCGATAGCGCTGATGAGCTTCTTGGCTTCCAGCACGTCCAATGCCTCCAGCGTGCCGTTGACGCGCAGATCTTTGATATCGCCGGCGTGCTGGAGCTGCATGAGTTGCACGGTCCATTCCACGTCAGACAAGCCGCCCTTGCCGAGCTTCAGATGCCGTTCACGGCGCACGCCGCGCGGCAGACGCTCGGCTTCCATGCGGGCCTTGAGCTTGCGGATGTTCTGCAATTCTGCTTCAGTCAGTTCCGTGGTCGGGTAGCGCAGCGGGTCGGCGATGTTGATCAGGAAGTCCCGCGCCAGTTCAGCGTCGCCGGCCGCGTACCGGGCGCGCAGCAGCGCCTGGCGCTCCCAGGTCGAAGCCCAGGATTCGTAGTATTCCTCGCAGGAGGCATAGGAGCGCACGAGCGGGCCGTTCTTGCCTTCCGGGCGCAGGTCCAGGTCGAGTTCGATCTTGGGTTCCAGCGTCGTCGGTCCTTGCAGGATGTTGCGCAGGTCTTCCACGACCTTCTTGGCGAAGGCGTTGGCTTGGCCGTCGTCGGCATCGTCGGCCGGACGGTAGATGAGAATGGCATCCGCATCGGAGCTGAAGTTCACTTCGCGCCCGCCGTAACGGCCCATGGCGATGACGGTGATGCCGGCCGGCGCGGTTTCGACGCCGAACTCGGCGATCTGGTGGCGCACGGCCCAGGTCAGGGAGGCATCGATGATCGCGTCATACACGTCGGTCATGGCCTTGAGACTGTCGGAGTCGCTGATCACACCGCTCATCCAAGACAGGCCGATGCGTTCGATTTCGTGGCGGCGCATGGCGCGCATGGAGGTGGCGAACTCGTTGATGTTCGAGCCGAAACGTTCCAGCGCCGAGCCGGTCTGCACGTCCAAGGCCTCGCGCGTGCGGGCCTGCAGATTGTCGTCGTCGCCAAGCCAGCTGATCGATTCGACCGACTTGTTGAGCGCGTCGCCCAGGAATCGTGAGTTGGACAGGATGTGGCACAGGCGCTGGGCGGCGGAGGTGGAGTCGCGCAGGAAGCCGAGGTAGCCGGATTCGGTGCCGAAGTTCTCCTCCAGTTTGCGCCAGTTGAGCAGGCCCATGTCCGGGTTCTGGCCCTCGCCCAGCCACTGCAAGACGGCGGGCAGAATGATGCGGTTGATTTTGGCCGCGCGCCCCACGCCGGCGGTGAGCGCCTGCACGTGGCGGATGGCGGCGTCCGGGTCGCCGAAACCGATGGATTCGAATCGTTCCTGTGCTGCCTCGACGCTCAGGACGATCTGGTCGTTCTCCATCTGGGCGTTGACCGGCAGCATCGGGCGATAGTAGATGTCGAGGTGCAGGTGGCGTACTTCGCGGCGGGTGTCGTCGTACTTGTCGACGAGTTCTTCCGGGTGCAGGCCGAATGCGCGGGCGAGTCGGCGCAGCTCCTGGTTCTGGTTGAGCTCGTCCACGTCGATGTCGCGCTTCTTTTCGAGGCCTCCGACCGAGGCCCGGCCGAGGTCCGGGAACAGGTGCGTGCGCTTCAGGGACCAGATCTGCTGGCGATGTTCCATCACGCGCTCGAAGCGGTAGTCCTGGGACATGCGCACGGCCTGCTTGCGCGAGACATAGCCGCCTTCGGACAGGCGCTGCAGCGAGTCGAGCGTGTTGCTGGTGCGCAGCGATTCGTCGGTGCGGCCGTGTACGAGCTGGAGCATCTGCACGGTGAATTCCACATCGCGCAGACCGCCGCGGCCGAGCTTAATCTCGCGGTCCTTCAGGGGCGCGGGAATCAAATCCTCCACGCGCTTGCGCATTTTCTGGCAGTCGTAGACGAAGTTCTTGCGCTTGGATGCGCTCCACACGAACGGCCGGGTCATGTCCATGTAGGCCTGGCCGAGGTCGGGGTCGCCGGCCACCGGGCGGGCCTTGAGCAGCGCTTGGAACTCCCAATTCTCGGCCCACTGCTCGTAATAGTTCTTGTGCGAGGAGAGCACGCGCACCAGCGCGCCGTCCTTGCCTTCCGGGCGCAGGCCGCCGTCGATCTGCCACAGCGGCTGCTCGGCCACGCCCATGATGGCGGACTGGCAGACGCGCTGTAACATGGTGCCCATCTTGGTGCCCACGCGAATCAGCGTCTGATGGTCCACATCCTTGTCGGCCGGTTCGACCACGTAGATGAGGTCCACGTCGGAGACGTAGTTCAGTTCCTGTGCGCCGAGTTTGCCCATGCCGATGATGGTGAAGCGCACGTGCTCGCTGCCCTCGGTTTCGTGGCGGGCGATGGCCAGCGCGCCTTCGAGCGCCGCGTCCGCGAGGTCGGACAGTTCGCGGCTGATGGTCGGTTGGATGGAGGTCGGGTCGTCCGCCACGGCATCCTGGGCGATGATGGCGGCCAGTTGGTTCCGGTAGCTGGAACGCAGAGCCGTGGCCGCTTCGGCCAGATCCTTGGAGGCGACGGGCATGGCCGGTTCGTCCGGGTCCGCGCCGACCGCCTTGAGCAGACGTGCACGGCGTTGCGCGTGATTGAACAGATGGCTGTTGCAGTTGTCGACTGCTGCCGCCTCCACAAGCTGCGGCTTGAAGCGCATGAACTTGCCCATCGCGTCGGAGACGCCGAGCACCGTGACCAGACGCTTCAGGGCGTCGTTGTCGGGGATGACGTGTTCCAGATCGCGCTGGCTGGATTGCATCGCGTTGACGATATCCACGAAATTGCTCAATGCCATATCGGGGTCGCAGGCGTGGGCCAGCGCGCTCAGCAGTTCGGCGCATCGCTCATCGGGAATGTCGTCCGCCTTGAGCTGGTCGAACAAGGCGCGGGCCTTGTCGAGGTCTTGCAGACCTGCCCTGATGAGGTCCATGGAGCTGGGTTTGAAGATCGACGATTCCATAAGATTCCACTATATACGCTCATGCCCTCCGAATGGGGCATGAGCCGGGAAGGAGTCATCGGGCGACGCTGATGAGCTCCGAGGAATCCATATCGTAATCGGCCATGGCGTAGGAACGGATGGCGGGGTCATCATAGGTGTTCATGTAATAGGTGTTGGTCTTGGACGAATATCCGCTGGTGAACAGCGTGCGTTCGAACTGGCCGTCGCCCATCTTCGCCATGCCGTCCACCATCTGCACGGAGCCGAGGGTGTGGAACAGGCGCGACACATTGGCGGCTTCATCGTTCTGCTGCGGGTAATGCGCGTTGGTGTAGGCCACACGAACGAAGCGCGACGGGGAACTCACGTCGCCCGGGATGCCATGCATGCCCACACCCGCACCCCAGGCGGTCAAGGAGGCCTTGCCCCATGAAGTCGGTTCGGCCATCTCGTTGCTGACGCACATGTAGTTGCGCAGGTTTTCCATATGGAAGTCGAACGTCGGCTGATTGGTCAGCACATCGACGTCATCATGATGCACGTGCATGCCATCGGCCATCTGCTCGACGACGATGCTGCGCTTGCCGTCGCCGATGAACCAGTGCAGCAGAGACTCCTGCTGTCCCGGCACGATCTGGGAGACGAGCGTCACGTTCCTGAGCGCCTCCTCGACCTCGTCGACGGAGTCGAAATTACGCGCCACCCACAGCGGAAATTCGAACGTGGCGACGTTTTCCGTGCCTTCGACCGGTTCGTGGACGAACGAGGCGTAGCCGGGGAAATTCAAGCCGGCGATGGCCAGACCATGTTCATTGGCGCAGTCGAAATACATCGGCCTATCGGCCATGACCACACCCACGCCGATCACCGCGTTCGGCTTCGCCTTGCCGCCCGCACCAAACACCGTGTCATAGTGGTAGCCGCGCGGAGTAACCAGGATGGTCTCCCCATATGAGAAACTCCAGTCGAGATTACGGCCGAAATAGGTGTTGCCCTCATCATCGGAGAAACGGACACCAGTGCACATAACGGACTCCCTTCCATCGCTTTGGTTGGCTTGCACGTTCATGATACCCATCGGCCGCTGGGAGAACTCTGGGTTTCGCCAGCAGATTAACGTGCGGCGCGACGCATTGAGATGCGCCGCGCCGCGATATGCGTCAACCTTGCGTACCGCGGAACAACGGTTCCGCATTGCGCCAGATACGGCGCGTGGTGGCGGGGTGGTTCATCGAATACAGGTGGACGCCGTCCACGTCGTGGGCCACGAGGTCGGCGATCTGCTCGGAAGCGTAGAGGATGCCGGCGGCACGCAGGGACTGGATGTCGTCCCCCCACTTGTTCAGCAGGGTGTTGAGCTTGTCCGGGATGCGCGAGGCGTTGCGCTCGGCCATGCGACGCACGGACTTGGCGCCACGCACCGGCATGATGCCCGCCTCGATCGGCACGGTGATGCCGGCGGCGCGCGCCTTGTCGAGGAAGCGGTAGAAGTCCTCATTGTCGTAGAAGAGCTGGGAAATCAGGTGAGTGACGCCGGCATCGACCTTGATTTTGAGGTTTTCGATGTCCTGGTCCAGCGAGTCAGCCTGATAGTGGCCTTCCGGGTAGCAAGCACCAAACACCTTGAAGTCCGGCTTCACGGAGCGGATGTATGACACGAGGTCGCTGGCGTGGTTGAACTCGCCGACCAGCTGCTCGCCGTCGATGTAGTCGCCGCGCAGCGCGAGCACGGCGCTCACGCCGGCTTCCTCGAACATGTCGAGAGCCTCATCGATCTTGGCCTTGTCGGAGTAGAGCGCGGTCAGGTGGGCGACTGCAGGGATGCCGTATTCCTTGCTGATCGTGTGGGCGATGCGCGCGGTGGCGGTGCGGTCGGAATGGGTGCCGTGACCGTAGGTCACGGAGATGAAGTCGAGGTTCAGCCCTTCGAGTCCGTCGAGGGTGTCGTAGATGGTGCCAACAGGCGCGTTGCGCTTCGGGGGAAAGACCTCAAGGGTGAACATCGGGGAATGCATGCTGATTTCCTTACATAAACCCGAGCTCCCTCATCCAGAGGGAGCTCGGTGATTTCCGCTACTTGTCGAGCTTGGCGCGCACGGCCTTGGCGGCGGCGACCAGGTTCTCCAGGCTCGGCCAGGTCTCGGCGTTACCACGGGTCTTCAGACCGCAGTCGGGGTTGATCCACACCTTCTTGACGTCCATCTTGTCAAGAATCTCGTAGATACGATCCTCGATCTCCTTCTCGGAAGGAATACGCGGGGAGTGAATGTCGTAGACGCCCGGGCCGGCCTCGGTCTCGAAGTGCGCGTCATGAATGGCGTCGAGCACCACCAGATCGCCACGGGAGGCTTCGAAGGAGATCACGTCGGCATCCATCGCGTCGATGTCGCGGATGATGTCGTTGAACTCGGAGTAGCACATGTGGGTGTGGATCTGGGTGGTCGGCTTGACGGCGGAGTGCACCAGACGGAAGGCCGGAACGGCCCAGTCGAGGTACTTGACGTGCCAGTCGGACTTGCGCAGCGGCAGCTTCTCACGCAGGGCGGCCTCATCGATCTGGATGACCTTGATACCGGCGGCCTCGAGATCGAGCACTTCGTCGCGGATGGCGAGGGCGAGCTGCTTGGTCTGCTCCTCGTGGGTGATGTCCTCGCGCGGCCAGGACCAGTTGAGGATGGTCACCGGGCCGGTGAGCATGCCCTTCATCACGTGGTCGGTCTTGGACTGGGCGTACGCGGACCATTCCACGGTGATCGGGTTGGCGCGGGACACGTCGCCCCAGACGATCGGGGGCTTGACGCAACGGGTGCCGTAGGACTGGACCCAGGCGTTCTTGGTGAACAGGAAGCCGTTGAGGTTCTGGCCGAAGTATTCGACCATGTCGTTACGCTCGAACTCGCCGTGGACCAGCACGTCGAGGCCGATCTCCTCCTGCTTCTTGATGACGGCGTCGATCTGGGCCTTGATGAACTCGTCGTAAGCTTCCTTGGTGACCTCGCCCTTGCGCAGCTTGGCACGCTCGGCGCGAATCTCCTTGGTCTGGGGGAAGGAGCCGATGGTGGTGGTCGGCAGCAGCGGCAGGCCGAGGGCCTCGCGCTGCAGGGCCTGACGCTCCTCGCGGGCAGGCTGACGCACGTAGTCGGCGTCGGACAGCTTGCCGATGCGCTCGGCGACGGCCGGGTCGGCGGCCACGCGGGTGCCGTCGAACAGAGCCTGGTTGGCGGCGAGGACGGCGGATGCCTTCTTCTCGTCCTCGGTGGCGTCGGCCAGGGCGGCGACTTCCTTGAGCTCGTCGAGCTTCTGGACGGCGAACGCGAAGTGCTTGAGGTCTTCGGCCGGGATGCCGGTCTCGCCTTCGGTGCTGAACGGCACGTGCAGCAGGGAGGATGCGGTGGAGACGGCCACGTTGGCGGTGACCTGCTTCAGGGCGTCGACCAGGCCGAGGGAGGTGGCGTAGTTGTTGCGCCAGATGTTGCGGCCGTTGATCACGCCGGCGAAGATGGTGGTGTTGGAGGCCACGCCGTACTTGGCGACGGCTTCGAGGTTCTCCTCGCGGCCTTCGTTGAGGTCCAGGCCGATGCCGTCGAAGCCGAGCAGGTTGACGGTCTCGTACACGTCGGCGATGTGGCCGAAGTAGGTGTTGAGCAGCACCTTGACGTTGCCCTTGGCGGACAGGATCTTGGTGTACAGGGTCTTGAAGAGTTCAACGTCGCCCGGCTCCTTGTCGAGCACGAGGTACGGCTCGTCGAGCTGGACCCATGCGGCGCCGAGCTCGTTGAACTTGGCGAGCACTTCGGCGTAAACGGCGGCCACGGCGTTGACCAGGCCCTTGTCGAGCTCGAGTTCGGTGGCTTCCGGGGTGCGGGCGAGCTTCAGGAACGTGTACGGGCCGATGAACACGGGCTTGGTGTCGATGCCCAGAGCCTTGGCCTCGTTGAACTCGTCGAACGGCTTGGTGGAGTTGAGCTTGATCTCCGCGGCCGACTCGACTTCGGGCACCAGATAGTGGTAGTTGGTGGTGAACCACTTCTTCATCGGCAGGGCGGTCACGTCGCCCTTGTCGCCCTGGTAGCCGCGGGCCATGGCGAAGAGCGTGTCCTCCTGGTTGTCGAAGGAGAGACGTGCGTAACGCTGCGGAATCACGTTGAGAAGGATGGCGGTGTCCAGCATCTGATCGTAGTAGCTGAAGTCGTTGCTGGGGATGAGGTCGATGCCGGCGGCCTGCTGCAGCTTCCAGTGCTTGGCGCGCAGTTCGGCGGCGGTGGCCTTAACGGCGGCGAGGTCGTTGGCACCCTTCCAGTAGCCTTCGATGATCTTCTTCAGTTCGCGGTTCTGCCCGATGCGGGGGAAGCCGGAGACGGAAGTCAGAGTGGACATGAATCCTCCAATGTATGCGTTCGTAACCCGACTTAGGGTAGCAAAACATCCGGATTCCGGCCCTTATAAATGGCCGTAGAGTGTCGTTATAGATGGAATTTATATCCGCTTTAGTCGAAGTCTTTCACATTGATGACCGCGAGCAGTTCGCCGCTGTGCACCTGCCATTCGTCGAACGGTTTGTTCGATCCCATGATCACGATGGACGCGGGCGAAAGTCCCAAATTCAGCAGGTCGAGTCGTTCGCCGTCGGAGTCGGCGGAGGCGAGCCATTGGGCGCTGATCGACACAGTCGGCTCGTGGCCCACGATCATGAACACGCGGTTCTTGGCCTTGACGTGGGCGAGCTCGTCGAACACCGCCTGCACTCCCCCGTCATACAGGCTGATGCGGTAGTCGACGATTGGCTTGTCGCCAAAGGTCTTAAGCATGCGGTCCAACGTCTGGCGCGTGCGGGTGGCGGACGAGCAGGAGATTTGGTCGGGCACCAGTCCCAACGACTCGATGCCCTTGCCCACTGCCTTCGCCTGTTTCAGACCTTTGTCGGTGAGCTCGCGCTCCGAGTCGCCCTTGTCGCCGAACGGCTCGGCCTTGGCATGCCTCATGATGATGAGGATATGGTCGTATTTCTTCGCTGTTTTGGCGACTTTACTCAGCTTGATGCCCATCCGTGGCTCCCTTCACGAACCGTCTGCCCGGTGTGGCGGTGTGGCGGTGTGGTGTTGCTTCCAGTATAGAGGTGTGTGAGCGTTCACAAACTCATCGTTTGGCGGTTATTCGTGCGTGTTGCCAAGTTCCCCCACCTGACGGTCGAGGTCGCGCAACACCTTACGTAGTTTGTGGTCGGAGATGTCGCGCAGTTCCAGTTCCTCGATCTGCGCCTCACGCTGTTCGTCGGTGAGCGAGTCGATGTCGGTCTGTGTGTCCTTGGTCACGCGATCACGCTTTCTGAGCGCCTCGAACCCGGAGGCCATGGCGCGCGAGATAACAAGGAAACCGGTATGACCGATCATCTGGTGGTCGGGGCGTACGGCGAGGCCCTGGGCCTTCCATGTGCGTTCGAACGATTCCTGGATCTGCGGCTCGGTCCAGCAACCGGCCGCGCGCAGGGCTTCGGCCAGTCGACTCATCTGCGTGGTGGTAGTTACGTAACTGACCAACACGCCGCCGGGGGCAATCACGCGGTATGCCTGCTCGAGCCTGTTCCACGGGTCGAGCATGTCGAGCATGATGCGGTCGAACCAATGCTCAGGCAGTTCGGCGGCAACGGAATCGAAGTCGCCGGTTTTGAGGTCCCACCAGCTGGGGGCCTCGCCGTAGTACAGCGTGGCATTGGCCTGAGCCACTTTGGCGAATTCGGGGCGCAGCTCGATCGTGGTCAGGTGGCCGCGCTCGCCCACGGCGTCCAGCAGGTTCACACTCATCGCGCCCGAGCCGGCACCGGACTCAAGCACGCGCATGCCGGAGCGGATGTCGCCGAGCTGAATAACTTGGGCGATGTCCTTCGGATACATGATCTGCGCGCCGCGCGGCATCGACAGCACATAATCGGCCAGTCGCGGGCGCATCACCGCATACTCCCAGCCGCCGATGGCGCGCGACGATTTCCACGGCTTGTTCTTGTCTTTCTCGGGGTAGACCTGATTGACCTGTGCCTCGCGCTTGGCATGCACGGTGAGGATCACGGTGCCTTCGGTCTTGCCGATCACATCGTCATGCAGAATCAGGCCATGCTCGGTCTGCGTGGAGCCGCCGGCCACAAGCTGATCGGTGATCTTCTTGCCCTTGCGGTCGGTGAACTGCACTTTCTCGCCTGCGGTGAGAGGCCCGCGCCTCGGCTCCATAACTTGCTCCTTGCGTGCTCGGTGGGTCAATCGCTACAAGTCTAATGCATGTAAGCTCGCTGGTGAGGTGATGACGATGCGAATGCAGATGACAAGCCAGATCGATGCCGGCGGCAATGACCCCATTTTCCTGATGTTCCACGGTTACGGCAACGACGAAAGCGAGATGGTGCGGATTCCCGACGCCGTATATGCGCCGACGCGAGCCGATGCGGCCCCGGCCGCAATTGCCGCCGTACCCAGCTATATCTCGTTCCGCGCCACCTACGCGAGGCCCTATATGGGCGGCAATTACTGGTATCCCGACGGCTGCGGCGTGGACGAGCGCCAACGCGAATGCGCGGCGGTCGGGGATGCGGTGGCTTCACTGCTGGACGCCTCGGCATTCGCCCATCGCAGGAAGATATTGATCGGTTTCTCCCAAGGCGGTTATCTGTCGTATCGTCTGGTCAAGGCACATCCGACGTTGTTCGATGCCGCGATCCTGCTCAGTCCTTCGTTCATGGGCGAGGAACAGGCGGCGCTTGACTCCCCTACCCGATTCTTCCTGGCGTATGGCGCGCAGGACCGCACGATTCCGCTGCCCGACCAGCAAACGGCCCATCAGGTCCTTGAACGGGCCGGGCATCTGACCTATCGCGAGTATTCCGGCATGGCCCATGCCATCTGTGATGAGGAAATCGCCGATATCCGGGATTTCCTACGTGCCATATGATGCCGGAATAGCTTCAATATGGAATATCTCCGTTCAAAGAGGTACCGGTCCAAGTAGAAGCGGTTCAACAATGGCGGAATGTGTTGGCCACGCCCATTCATCGCGCGATGGTTCTGCGATCAGCTCAATTCCCCTGCCGGCTGATGCCGCCCTTATGACCGGTGGCCTTGAATGGCGTGGCGCGTGCCGTCACCTTCGGCCCCGGCAGATTCGTACTGGTATTGGATCGACCGCGGAGCCCGGCAGCCGGCTGGGTCTCGGAGCGTCGACCAGTACCCGTGATGTCGGTATGCCGTTTGCCGTCGTGTGCCCGTTTCCCACCAGCACCGTCAGCCTCGTCAATATCAATGCCCTTGGCGCGCAAAGCACGCGCCCACCGCTCATCCATCGTGCGCCTCACACGTCCCATTCGGGTTTCCACGTGTACTGCATGTCGTAGGCGCTGGGCGAACGGCGGCAGGTGGTTCAAGGTGATCGGGCCGAATGCGGCGGCGTCAAAAGACATCGTTTGCTCCCTTCGATGGTGTTGGCCAACAGGTTCCAAGGGTCAGGCACAGCGCCTTTCTCAACCCGTTCGCCGTCACGATGGCTGGCAGCTTGCGTTCACTGGTTCCCCTGCAATGCGCCTCATTATGGCAACACGAACCGACAGGTGCCGGCTGCGCCTAGGATGGGAAACGATTGCTGCACGCCGAAAAGGGAAGGCGACTGTCATGAGGTATTTCACGACCGACACGCATTTCGGGCATCCGCTGGTCACGGTGTTGAGAGGGTTCACGACGTTTGACCCGACGCGCTCGCGTTACGAGGAGGTGTTGCGAGCGCAGGGTCGCCGAGTCGCCGAGGATTGGGCCAAGGAAACGACGTTCAGTGCAGGTTCGACATTTCGTCAGACTGCCGATACGGATGCGCATGACAAGGCGATTGTGGATCATATCAACACTTTGGTCGGCCCGGATGACGAGCTGTGGATTCTGGGTGATATCGGTTTCCGCACATCGCTGACCCATCTGAAGAACTGCCTGCGAGCGCTCAATTGCAAGCATCTGCATGGTGTGATCGGCAACCATGATGACTGGTGGTTGGAAGACCGCCCCGCACTTAACCTGTTCGAAAGTTTGGAGCCGCACGATACGGTTGAGATTGAGGGACTCGGTACGGTCAATCTTTCGCATTACCCGTATCGGGAGGATCTGGCATACAGTTGGCCCGATGATGTGGCGAAGTTCAGCGGCAAGGCGTTGCCGTTTGACGGCCGCAAACTGCTGTATGGACATACACATCAGCTTTCGCCAGATGGTGCACGCCCGGAGGCACTGAATGTTGGCTTGGATGCTTGGGATTTGATGCCGGTGAGTGAAACACAGGTTGTCGAGTGGTTCCGCAATCACGATGTCGGCTCGCCCGCGAACGGGACCAGTAAGGCCGATGATTCAGTTCCCTCGCTCGATATGCCGTCGTTCTGATGTGATTCGCGGAATGTTCGTGTCGTTGTTCTCGTCGTGGGTGGATTGACACAGCATTGACTGCCGTTGAGATGTATGCACGCTGAACACGCGCCTCAACGGCAGTGGTCTCGTCATCTCTCGCTCACACCAACGGATTGCCGGCTGCCTGATACAGCGACCACCAGTCACGGCGTTCGAGTTCGATATCGGCACCGGCCGCCATCTGGCGGATGCGCTCCGGTGTCATTGAGCCGAGCAACGGCTGGATACCGGCGGGATGACGCAGAATCCAAGCGACGGCAATGCCGTTGGGCGTGGAACCGTATTTGCCGGCAAGACGGGTCAATTCGGCGTTCAGCTCGGGGAAATGCTCGTTGCCGACGAACGGACCGTATTCCGTGCCGGATTGGAATGGGCACCATGCCTGAATGGTCATATGCTTCAGCCGTGAATAAGGCAGGATGCCGCCGGTGCGATCGGCTGCGGGATCGCTCGCCATATTGAATTGGATTTCAGCGTCGAGCATCTGTGTATGCATCAGGCCGAACTGCAGTTGGTTGATTTCCAATTTCTGACGAAGGCCGCTTTGCAATAGTTCGATCTGCCACGGGCCCATATTGCTGACTCCGAAATGACGCACTTTACCGCTTGATTCCAACGCGTCGAATGCTTCGGCGACCTCGTTCAACTCAAACAGCGTGTCAATACGGTGCAGCAGCACGGCGTCGACGTAATCCGTCTGCAAAGCCTCAAGCTCGTGATCGAGTGCGTCAATCAGATGCTTGGCGCTGAAGTCATATCCGTTGGCGCCGCCATCGTTTTCGCCGAAACTGTAGTCGATGCCGAACTTGGTTTGGATGAAGATGGTGCTGCGGTCGAGTCCTGCGTCCTTCCACGCTTGGCCGAAACGCTTCGAACTGGCGTGCGCGGCATGATCATGGAATCCATAGATGTCCGCCGTGTCGAAATAGTCGATGCCAGAATCATGGGCCACGGCCACGGTACGTGCCGCATCGGCGGCATCCAGCGCGTCCATGCGCATCACACCCAGCGCCACTCGTGACGCAATCATGCCGGATTGTCCGATTTCCTGAGTCTTCATAGTGTCTCATTTCTGTTATCGTGAATCGGCGAACGGGCACTGTCCGCCTCGTTGCCGGGCAGCAATCTCCATTGCCGCGGCTTATGTCACCTTATCGCTTGAAGTGCACTTGAAGGCAACTCGCAGGCAGGCAGCGCGCGCTGCCGGGCGCGTCTTCGCGTCTTCATGTCTTCGCTGTGATCGAGACATCGTTGTGCCGTGATCATGCCTATTTCTTGTATGATGACCTCTATAGCAACAGAGCTAGGGGGATTCCATGAACACTACCGATTCATCCAAAGTCAGTGATGCCAACGCCGGCGCAAACAATGTCATCCATATCCCGCACAATCCCACGCTTGCCGGATTGGCCACGCTGACCCGCAACGTGGCGTACAAGACCGGGGCCGATAACCTGGTGATGGATATCATCTCACCACAATCCACCGGCGATGACGATGACCGCCGCTACCCCACCGTGGTATTCGTGCAAGGCAGCGCCTGGACCACGCCGCATCGCGACTACGAGATTCCGCAGCTCTCGGCTTTGGCCCGCGAAGGCTTTGTGGTGGCTACGGTGAATCATCGCGATGCCTCGAGCGATCCCCACGACGTGTTCCCCGCATATCTCGAGGACGTCAAAGCAGCCATCCGCTATCTCAGGGCAAACGCGCGTCAATGGCACGTGGACCCCGACCGTCTCGGCATCTGGGGCACGTCGTCCGGCGGCAACACGTCGCTGCTGGTGGGGTTGACCGCCGACGATCCGCGATATGAGGACGGCACCAATGTCGATGAAAGCGATGCGGTGAAGTACGTGGTCAGCTGCTTCCCGCCCACCGACATGCTTGAAGCTGTCGATGCATTCGACGATGAGACCAATCCATTCCGGCTGTATTATTTCGGCCCGTTCGCAGCCGTGGTGGGTGCGACCCATGAGACCGGCATCAATGCCGAGGTCCGTCAGCGCGCGGCTGACATGAGCCCCTACCTGCAGGTGCGGGATGACCAACAGTATCCGCCGATGCTCCTGTTGCACGGTACCGCCGACACCGTGGTCCCCTATCATCAATCCGTCAAGATGCGCGACCGACTGGTCGAGCACGGCGTGGACGCGCAGCTGGTGCTAGTCGACGGCGCCGAACATGAGTACGATTTCTGGAGCCAGCAGGTCTTCGACGTGATCTTCGATTTCATTCGTGAGCGGAGCTGAACGGTAAGGGCACACGGGCGCGTCCTTGTTATAGGTTGCCAAGTTCTCTTTTAGCCAATTTTGTTGGAGCCCCTATCTGCACGAACATGCCATGACAGTTCTAGGCTGTGTTCTAGGACTGTCAATCGGCAATGTGTATGAAAGCGTGATGTGATGGGTCAGACGGCGATTGATGGAGTTGAGGGACTTAATAGGGCCGGCGAAATCGGCGGATTCAGCGGTTCGCGGTCGGTGGCGTTGCCGCCTATACCATTCTGGCCGTGCTTACTTCGCTACTGTTGCAACGGCCGATCACCACGGAACTGTTGCTCATCGTCATGTGGATCACGCTGGAACTATGTGCGCTGACCATGTTGCACAGTTCCGGAGCTCTCAGGGCAACCGCCGCCATCGTTTTGGCCATCATCCTGCTGATTTTGCTTATCGCCGACATGGCCTGCTACCTCGCCTACTATCATCTGCCACCCATGCCCGCTTTCATCGACGGCACCACACCACTGATTGCCGTAACGGTGTTTTCTGAGATTGTCGTGACGATGATTGTGTAGGTCCGGGGATTTTGTTTGCTATTTCGTGTTATTCAATTGTGTCCCGAATATATATGGGCACTGCCAAATTTATGATTCCAATCTTTTCCTGCGGATCGGCTTAAGATAATTGACTCTGAAGGATTTCCAATCACCAAAAAACTTGTTGTCCGTTTCAGTTTGTTCCCCATTCCGGAATTTCTCACAGGTCAATTCAAGGGTGCATAGAAAATCCGCAACTTGTTCAAGCCGGTAGTCGCGTGGAGAAGCGTCACGATAGACAATGGCATCTTTTGAGAGTGCATACTCAATCCCGCCTCGCAGGGCATCAGTAACTATCTGTTGGCCACCGTCGTAATACACCTTGACAGTGCCATAAGAATGGAAATCCGAAAGATGCGCCAAAAGTAGATTAACAATATCGCGTTTGAGTTGCGCTTCAAAACGTTGGCGGTTATCGTCAAAATCACTTTTACGATGCACAAACGTCCGATATGTAATCGGCAGCCGCCGAGTCATGATAACGAATAAACCCAGAAGCCTCTTACGCTCCGATAGGCTCATCCCTTCGTAAGCATCATGCCCGGTAAGCAGCGGCCCAGCATGGAAAGGGACATCAGGAAGTCCATAGTCAGCCAACGACTGGCGGTACCGCTCTAAGGCAAGACTAATGTCCTTAGACTGGTCATGAAAGACAAGAGTAATTAAATAATATTCTGATCGTTTACCCCACTCACCGCTCTCATCAGCGAAGATGCTCAATACAGACGGCATCGCATCCCCCGTCCCCGTTGACAAAAAATGCCGGGGGAGCCCCCCGGCGACTTGGAGCCTTTCTCGTTTCCGAGTAAAGCAATATATTTATAGCATTTTCAGCCCCTAGTCCGCAAGCCACAAACGGCTATTCCGCTGACAGCTGCTCATATTGTAGCCACGCCATCTACTGCAGCATCATGTCACGGTGCTTGTGCCAACGGAACAGACGCTCACGATGGCGGTTCAGCGTGAGACGATCCCACATCTGATTCTTGGCCCACTCAACCATGCCATCATGTTCTTCATCTTCGGGATTGCCCAAGGTATCAAGGAACCGCTCGAACCCATACACCCCGCCGACATCCTCCGAAGGCGCATCCCCCGCCCCATCCCAAAGCTGAGGATCCGCAACGTGCACGCTGCGGTAGGTACGCATCAGCTTAATATCATGGATCCAATCGTCACCATAATCGTAGTAATAGCGAGCGGTACGCGCCTTGGGAAACACGTCGCCCAGCTCGGTTTCCGAAGCAATGCGAACTTCCGGCAACGGCTCCACCGGCATATATTGTTCGTATTTCGCCTCATGGTATGAGGACTCTTCTCCCCACAATTCTTCCACTTGCACCTGCTTCCCATCCGGGAATGTGGCACAGAAGCAGAACAGATGCTCGCCGTACCACATAAAGCATTCCTGCAATACCGCATGCAAATCGAAGAACGTCAATGATGCCGGCACCACCCTGTTCGCCACCCAATACCCCCAAAAGGACTGGCGCCAACGAATCGGAGGCGGCACCCACGCCGACGCCATCATGGAACGGATTGTGCGCAACACCACCTAGCTGGAAACCGGCGACTACAACATGAGGGAACACGCACCCGGCAAGTAACCATCAAACAACCACCACGAACAGGGACGGCACCGATGGTGCCCAATGCCACGCACGCCGGTGCCGTCCCGCAATAACCCCGGTGCTCAAACCTTCAAATAATCAGCACGTCTTTCACGATACCGGTCATATTGCCGCACAACCACACCTTCGCAAGACGCGCATCCAACAGGAAGCCCCTGCTTCGGACGAAATGGACCAGGACATAAGCCCAATAATCGAGCTCTTCTTCTAACACGGCCTCACCGATGCCGAATTATCCACGATATGGCAGCGAAGCAAGCTTCCACAATGGAGTAATACTACTCATTTAATTTCCACAAAAAATAATAACCCATAGCTTTAGTTCCATTAATATTTTCTCTATGCTTACGTATTATATCAGTAACTGTAGCCGCCCCCAATGCACCTGATGCGAGACTTGCAACTGGGGCCAACTCCGGAGGTATCCCTAGCTGAGCCACACTAATGCAGATAGACCCAGCCATCAATAAAGCATCACTCATATAGGTATTTTTAGCATTCTTTACTGCATGTTGAATATTATTGATTCCACATTGAATCTCATCTCGATAAAAATCCCTGTAATCATTAGCTGTAACTAATTTTACAGATTTCATCGCCTTAGTAATTGAGCTTCTGTAGTTATCAAAAGCATCCCCTTCTTCTTTTCTCAATTTTAGTATTTTTTCAGTTGAGATATTCGCTAGATATGGAATGGAATGAGTAAGCTGCGACAAAATTCGATAATGAGATATATCTTCAAACGAGACACTGTCACTCATGCCTTTCAAAACAGTAAGATCCGATGGCCTGTCTGTAAGGTATGAACATTGCGCTTCGATATTTTGCTCATTATACATTGACAAATCATCATTAATCTCTTGAAAAATCTGCTGCGCTAAGCCAATCTCTCGCATAGACTCAAAATCGAGAGAAGCGCCAATTCCATCCTTATTCAAGGCAGACAAAACAACTGAAGGAACTTCATATCTAAAATGAATAAACGAACTTTCTTGTATCCCTAATTCTGGACAAGGAAGAATCTTAAGATATACTTCTTCGCCTTCTTTCATGACATACACCTGCAACGAATTTAGAACAGATTGAATGACAGGAGAACCAATTGATTCAAATCTATTTTGGAAAGTTTGCTGAATCTGATTGAGATGTACAGTACAACTAGGACAAGTAGTAACTAAATCAGGCTGGAAATAAAGTAAACCAGCCCTCACAAGTGGCTCATACATTTTAATGAGAATCAATGCATCTAAAAATAGATTTCTATCTAGAGATGAATTGGATTCTGCCTCTTTTAGTAAATCATTGAGAGGAAAAGGAACGAAGACATTATCCGCATACATCACAGAAAAATTACATAATCGTTGAGCATTCCTTAGCCGACAATTAATATCTGCACAAGGAAATCTACCTCCAGAAAGTGATTGCGAAGGAGAGAAAGAGAAGAGAGAAGGCTGCACTTTCGGTTCTCTTATGCTTAAATACATATCCCAAAATAAATCAAGTACTTCAGAATCACTCTTTGAACACAGAGCTTCATATGATTCCTGCGGTCCTCTCCCCAACCGATTTATATCAGAATAGAGTTCTTCATATCCTTCATCTACATAGCCCATCTCTACTATCTCCTTTGATACGTAACCGAAAATTCCTTCACGCGACGAAGTTTCTGCTGCCTGGTCAGTGGATTGAGCCAGTCGTTGTCGCTGTAACGCTGGTAGATGTCCAAGCCGCGGCCCAAGATGACCCGCCATCCGGTGTCGGTGACTATGGAACGATCGTGCCCGGACTCGCTGAATTCGTAGGTCAACGCAATGCCTAATGTGCCGAACGTTGCTTGCACTTGGCTGAGATTATCGATTTGCCGGTCGGGATACTCCTCATCGCATCCGGTAATCAAATGCACATGCACTTCGTCTGAACGATTAGTGTATGTGTACACGGTTTCAAGAAACTCCGCGAGGTTGCGCACCTGATAAGTCTTACGAATATACGGGTCCTTGAGCGTAATCTGCGTCGCACCAGCGACATACGGACCGAACAGCTTATTATATGTGGCACCTCGCTGGCTTTCAGCGAATTCGACATGTCCTTCCTTGGCCGTTGTAGCGGCACGCTCAATGGGAGACAAAGATGGCACGCGCGCAAGAGTAGACAAAGACGTAGCCGTAGACTCAGTGGCAAGTACTGGCGACGAAGACTCTGTTTCATTCGCGTTATCAACTTTATGAGTTACGTCAGCTGAGGCAGCAGCTTTGTCATCAACAGAACCGATGGAATCTCCAGCAGGCACGTCAGAAGTAGTGTTATCAACCTTCTCAACACCGAGACTAGCGTCATCAGCGAGTGCAACAGGAGCAACCGTACCTCTCTCTGCCTCGTCACGCTCATCATGCCCACCGCGCCAATACAGCTCCGGGTAATCATCCTCCTCCAGCACATGCACGGCGACCGGCTCCACCGAGCCAGCCCGCGTGTAGCTGAAATCCACCGCTGCCATGGTGGAGTCGATGCGGCACAGCTGATCCTTGACACGCTTGCGCCCTTCGATGGCGCAACGCAGCAGCGGTTCCATCTGTTCGGCCGTGGCCTGTCCGGATGGATAGATCAGCTTCATCAGGCCGGAGAAGGTCTTACGCACACCATCTTTATCTCGTGTGGACAGCGACGGCGACAGCTTGAAATACTTCTCGAACGCCGATCCGTAATCCACGTTGCGCAGGTTGTGCAATATCTCCGCCAGGTAGTCCACCACGAAGCCATATCCGCTCGTGAACATCTCCGTACGAATCTGCTCGAATTCCCACCCGGGCAGGTAATAGTGGATGCGGTCAAGAAACGCCGGGTCATGGTATTGCACCGGCAGCTCCTCGAACAGGTCGGAGTTCTTGAGCATGTATGGCACGTTGTGCGAGGTGTTGCCCACGAACACCATGGATGCCTCGGCCTGCGTCACATTGGTGCCGCGCGAGAAGCTCTTGTTGGCCATGTAGTTCTTCATGATGTCCACAAGAGCCTTGTCGGCCTTCTTGGCTTTGCCTGCGAACTCATCGAACGCCACCGTATCCCAGTAGCCCACCAAGCCGATCTGCTTGTTCGCATTATTCACGAAGAGCTTCGCCGCCGTCACCTCGCCACCGGAAATGAGCATCCCATGCGGCGAGAATTCGGAATAGATATGCGACTTGCCGGTGCCCTTTGGTCCAAGCTCGATCAGATTGTAGTTGCGTTCCACGAACGGGATCATGCGCACCAAGTGCAGGAGTTTGGCGCGGTCGCCGAACAGATCCGGGTTGAATCCGACCGATTGCATCAGCAGGTCGATCCACTCCCCCGCGGTGAACTTCGCGCGCATGGCCAGATAGTTTTCGCGGTCATCATGCGACATCTGCACGGGCATGAGCCGATGCAAACGCCACGGCACCTCGTCGCGGTCGCCGGAATAGGCGTATACCAGCGTGCACATGCACCAGATGCCCGTGACCAGCAGCTTGGGATTCTTGTCCACCGTAATGGAATCGACAACCACGCGACTGATGCCAAGATTCTCGAATGTGGCCTCGTAACGGTCGAGTTTTTCGTTAAGCGCGACCTGTACCTTGTCGATAACCTGGTATCGGCCTTTCTCGCGAATCTTCGATTGGATGAGGTTCGCTTCCTCGCGATGAACGTAATTGTCCGCAAGAATGTCGCGAACGCGCTTCACGCCGGCATTGATGCTCTCCTGGTCGGTGGTGGTCGCGTATTTGCTCAGCAGGTATTCCAGCACATACGACGGCACCAGCGCATTGCCTTTGACTTCGCTGACCAGATCCTTGCGCACCGTGTATTGCGAGAAGTCATCGGTGATCTTGCGGTCCAGATTGCTCATTACGAGAGCCGCCACGCCGCCCTCAGCACCAGCACCAGCACCAGCACCAGCACCAGCACCAGTCAACGACCCGCTCACCTCATTGGATTCATCTGCCATAATCCCACCTTACGCCCAATCTCATTTCGCCGAAGACACCCGTTGTCTATTTAGAAGTGCAACACCCTTTAAATTGGAGATTGTCCAGATAACCAGTGAAAGGGTGTCGCACCTTGGGTCAAGTGCATTCGCACCTGTCGGAAGAGGAACGGCAGATCATCCAGATAGAGATCGACAACGGGACAAGCATACGGCGGATCGCCGGCCTGATCGGCAGACACGCCTCCACGGTCAGCCGCGAAATTGTATTGCTTCAATGTTTGTTGGGCGGGTTCGGCAGTGTTTTTCCTCAACATCCAATTGAACACATACACACGCCGACGCCATCATGGACCGGATCGTACACAACACCACCTAGCTGGAAACCGGCGAATACAACATGTGCGAACACGCGCCCGTCCGGTAGCCGCCCCCCCAAAAAAAAGAACAGGAACGGCACCGGCAGCGTCCAACGTCAAGCACGCCGGTGCCGGCCCACAATAACACCGGTGCCGTTTCGCAATAACACCCGGTACTCAAACCTCCAAATAATCAGTCACTGCCTTGTTAATCAACCAGCCATGCCAAGATTTGATGGAATCGCTTATTTTTTTGGGATTCAAAACGTCCTGTAAATAAGAAAGTCTTGGCAAGAGTCAATATGTATTCTGTTCCATTTTCACAGGATCATATATTAGAGGAAGCTGACAAAATTGCCTGTGAGCATGGAATTGATTACAATTCAAAGAAAGCTAAAGAACTTACGAGTTTAGGAGATGTGAATCCTTTTGCGAATTGGGGCATATAGTTTGATTTCCGCCGAGGCAGATGATGGCACTATGCCAAAATGTGCTGTATTAGATACAAATGTTGTTATTGATATGGAGCATTTCTACTTCAATCAAACAAGCGAGGAGGAGCGCCAGTCTCTGAAGGATTTGCTGCTATATCTTGATAAAAACAGGATAGATCCATGTATAGGATTCGCTTTGTTGGAGTCGTGTCACCAATGGCGTTCTGGATTCGATGAAAATAATTTCCAAAGAAAACGCTATGTCGCAGAGACAATGCTTCAGTGGGATAAGGTGATGATTGAAAAACAATTTTCCAATCATCACCCTCTTGCTAATCGCGATAAAAAATGTCGAGACCGGCCATATCAGACGCGGATAGATCCATTGGCATACGGGTTTAATGGAATAATTAGCGACTTCACCCAGTTCGCGATTCATTATGCTTCATTACTAAAGATAATGCTGTTGGCACAAAAGATGAATACAGATAATCGCTTAATGATGCTGGCTGAATATGTATCGTGGGTAAATGACCAGTTAGGGGCTACCTCGGCGTATGAGCTTCAGGTCGCCATTGACATATTGACGGGGAACGGCAATCGAGCGGAACAAGCACGCAGATTGATTAAGTATTCCGGCAACGAATCCATTGATGATTTATCTCATAAGGCCTGGAATGCCGCATGGGACTGCTATTTCATGAGCGTCACCGATGCCCACGAGGCAAGACTGGAATATGAAACAGGCATGTCGAGCCGAGACACAGTACTGATAACGAGGAATATCGATCCATTGTGGTTGCGTGAAAAGGCCATCCTGCATGATGTTGAAACTGAAAGTTACTCAATTCCGGTTCCTAAGATTGAATGTACGCTGGATCTCAGAAGAGGCATTGCGGATGCGGATGTTCTTTCTATACTTAACACTCTCCATGAGAAACAGGCTGCACGCCGATTGGTGAACTCTACGAACGAACAGATGAGGGGATACATACTGAGTTTTGAAAGTGAAGTGGGGTTAGGTCAATCCGCTTTTGTTGACTCACCTTTAAGATTATGAATAATCAAAGCAAATAGAAGATGCTCTTAAGAAGGTAGGCATGATTATGGCACGAAGCGTGCTCGAAGTCATCATCACGGAAAAGATTCAGAGCCCAGCCAATGAACATGGCAAAGACAAGACTCTTAACGCGAAGCTCAGGGATGCCGCCAAGGAAGGCGTAATCAGTAAGCGCCTCGGAGATCTTGCAGCAACAATCAAGGATGTCGGTAACGGATCAACTCACAATATCTTTGAAGAGATCAGCAAAGACTATGCCGAATTTATTCTCAGTTTCATGGATACATTGATTGAGGAGACCTATCAGGAAGACGGGCATTTGGCAAAACTGGCGAGTTTGAGTCAACAACTTAAACAGGTAAAGGCTGAAAAACTATCCATTAATTCCAGTAACTAATGAACCAAAGATGCTGTCCTGATTGCTGACTTGTGGGAAAGGTTTTAATTGGCATATACACAGATTATCGTTTTAGGTAATGGATTCGATTTAGCGCAACATATCCCGTCATCCTATCCTGCATTTTTCCGCTATAGATACAGGAAATATCGGAATGAGAAGGGTATTGTTCCTTTGCTCATGCCGAAATTGATTGACGATCCTCTTGACGACGGTAATTGTATATGGGATTATCTGTTTGCTGTTTGGCATGACACAGCCAAGAACCTTGATGACTGGAAAGACGTGGAGAGCGCCATTAAGGAATGGGTTGTCGGGAAGGATGCGATAAGTCTCAATGATGCAATGGATTTTTGGGAGGGTGGTCTTGCGGTAGAGGATCATACTGACGAAGTCAAAGCTGCATACTCTATGATTAAGAAGCATCTGCGGGAAAAACTGCCAAGTGTTGATTTCTCAATCTTAGAGTTTCCATCCTTAGATGAAGAGCGGGATAGATTCCGGGAACAGGTACTTAAATTCTTCGCATTAGAACTTCATATTATAGAAGATGAATTTGCAAAATACCTAATCAAAACCATAAAAGATAATCCCTCATACGAGCCAGGATGTAAAAACACATACAAAGAGATTGCAACAATCGGCACAAGTGTTCCTCTTGAGCAACAAGCTAATGTCATCCTGTCTTTTAATTACACGACACCGCTTCTTGAGAAGTCAATAGATGATTCAATTTATTATCAGAGAAACGTACATGGAGACACCGGGAATTACGAGTACAGTCAAACTTTTGGTCGAGAATATCATGTGATATTTGGCATAGACGGTCTGTCCCGCATGGATAAACCAGAAATCTATCAATTCACTAAGACTGCGAGGGTCCTAGAGCTACCTAACCAATACCTACCTGAAGAAATGAAAGGGAGATCTATCTTTGACGCTCAGGAAAATGGAGATGAAATCAAGGAAATCAAATTCTTTGGACATTCATTAGGGGAGGCTGATTACTCCTACTTCCAGTCGCTTTTCGATCAAGTTGATTTGTATGGAAGCAAAACAAAGCTGACTTTCTGCTACACGACCATGCATGGACCTAACTATGACGCAATCATCGAACTGATGAACCGATATGGGGAGACAGTTATCCCGGAGGCACATGGAAGGAATTTGCTTCATAAACTACTTCTTGAAGAGAGGTTGAAGATTGCGACGTTGAGCCCACTGGTTGTGGCTTAATCCATTGTTCCTCAGTCGTCCGGTTGCTTCAGTCGCGGAATGACGTTCGTCATCGTGTCTGTGGCTCAGACACGATTCAGACACGATGACCCCTGAGAACAGCGAAATCAACGGCAATCAACGAATCTCGCGAGGGTCGCGAAAACGGCATCATTAAGCCAAAAACGAGACCAACGAAGCTCACGGGATCCAGTGAAGCGACCTCTCGAACTAACAAGGGGTTATACTCAGTCATTGTCAGCACAGATTTGTAACGCTAATTCAAATGGATTTGTTTCGGTTCGAGATAGCTCTCTGGCTCAGACCATTCCACCAGTAACCGCCCAAATATTCCCAAACGACAATCCATGCAATTCTTTGGGCACAAGCCCGGTCTCCTCACTCACCGTGGAAACCGATATGCCCTTCTGCCTGTTCGTATCAGCCACGAAGCGGAATACCTTCGACTGCTCTGGCCGCAGGCCACGAGGCTCGCCACTCTTGTATCCTTGAACCGTCAGTTCCGAGCAAACCTGCCGATATTCCCATTCAGACAATCGGCCCAGCTCATAGGCCCGGCGAGCCATAGCCATTGCGGAAACCTTAAAATATCGTTTCGCAGCCAAAATCTGCGACACTGAAGCGTGAGTCGGCACCATGCCCAGAACACGGCGCTTCGGCATCAAAAGATTCGCGGCGAACGAATGAGCTTCACCTTCGATATCGCGCGTTCCGGCAGCCGCTACATCTTCAGACACCATTTCATGCATCATCAGATGTCCAATTTCATGCGCAATATCGAAACGGACACGTTCTGCGGTCTTGCTGGTATCTACCGCGATATACGGCACACCATCGAACATAAAGCTGAAAGCATCCACTTCTCGTCCGACAGTCGGTAGACTAAATAGTCGAATGCCATGAGCTTCCGCAAGACTCGTCATCTCGGGCAACGGATTCTCGCCATATCCCAAAATCGCGCGCAGCATAGTCGCTGCCAAGTCCGGACGCATTCCGGCGCTATCGGCAAAGGGCAAATCGCATTCAGGCAGCCGGAAGTGATCTTCAATCCATTTGAAGAACAGCAATGCATTCCGACCATGCCCCACTGCCGAACGACGCTGCCTTACCGTCGACTTCCTCAAAGATCTGAACCATACCTGCCCTTCCGATAAATCCTCAATCAGCGGAGCACTAGGAGACACGGAAAAGAACGACGGCATGACCTGCAAAACATCGGCCAACGCCGCTACCTGAGACACCGGTGCTCCGACTTCTTCATAATTGGTAACCGTCCGCGAAGTCACACCGAGAGATTCGGCCAATTGCACCTTGCTCAGTCCTGCCGTTTCACGGGCACAGCGGATACGTTCTGGATTCAGCGAAGCCTTCTGCTCAACGCGCGGAAATGGCGACGGCAACTCCATCTTCACCACGCTCATCGTTACGTGCCTCCACAAACTGATCGGTCAAATTAACTTCGTCCAACATAAGTCGCTTATCCCAACCAATGATTTTCCCATTAGAATCCACACCAGCGGGAAGCGACACTTCCAACCGCACCAAATCAGCCTCTCGGTAGTACACCACCAACCACATCTGCGGACGCGCCGGCACCATGGAGGTCAAGGCATCGAAAGACAGCTCTCGCTGCTTCGCCGGAGCTTTCTCCTGAAGCTCCAGTAATGTTACAGTTCCCGGAACCTTCTTGAGATGCAACTCTTTGTTGATGTTTCCGGTAGCCGGAGATCCTTGGGCGAAGGCTAATGTTAAACCATCAGAACGGTATGCTCGTGGAGACGTTTTGTTATCGTCCGAACAATTTGCGCTCCATTCGTCAACGGTATCGATGAAAGCTCGAACCTCTGACACAAACTCATGATAAAACTTCGATCCCGCCGCACTCAATTGGGAGTGGACACCATCAGTTCCAGTAGCGACACGCAGTGCACGCCATGCTGATTCCCGGATTACAGAAGACGGAAACCCGAAAATGCGTTGGAAAGCCTCATCTGCTGAATTACTAGTGGACCGACGTTCAACATCACCAAAATCAGCTTGTATAAGACCCATACGCACCTCTCAAAAAAGTGTTTGAAACCAGAAACGTTTATAGAATAGCACGTTGCTGGTGCTTTCACTGGTATACGTTTTCTAGAGTCATTGCCGAGTTCCAGTAAGAAGGTTGCTCCACTCTTTTTTTCATTGTGTCTTCCATGAATCTAAGAGCCTCACTCATCCGTTCGGCAACTTGCATTATTGCTATGCCGTGATTTCATCATCGCCACCGCGCGATAATAGTACACATGGAACCAATCAAAGATGATGGACGGCCGGTGGCATTGGTCACCGGCGGCACGAGCGGTATCGGCAAGGCGACTGCACGGATGCTCGCTGTGCGGGGTTGGCGTGTGATTGCAGTGGGACTCGGTGCGGACGAGAATATCCCTGAGACTCAGCGTCTTGGCCACAGCGAACTGCTTACCTACGAAATGGACGTCACCAAGCCGGCTGACATCACGCGCATTCTCGGCGCTCTCCCCCGATTGGACGCTATCGTCCATTGCGCGGGATTCGGCATCGCCGGCTCTGCGGAATGCACACCAATGACGCTCGCTCGCAAGCAGTTCGATGTGAATTATTTTGGCGTGTTGCAGGTCAACGAAATCGCACTGCCGTTGCTGCGCCGTACCGCGGCACGCAACCGTAAGCGGGGACGAGTCATCGTTGTCGGCTCGATTGGAGGACGGCTGGGTTTGCCGTTCCAATCGCACTACTCTTCCACAAAGGCGGCGCTGGAAATGTATGTGGAGGCGCTGCGGTTGGAGGGGCGCCGTCATGGCATCACCGCCACAATCATCGAACCGGGTGACCTATCCACTGGATTCACCGGCTCGCGTATCCTCGCCGAACCAGCCAATTCACCGTACTACGACGAATGCCAACGTTCGGTCGGGCAAATGGCTCATGACGAGCAGACCGGCGACGGTCCGGAAAGCGTGGCCCGAGTCATCGTCGCGACGCTCGGCAAACGCAATCCCCCGGTGCGCATCGCCGTCGGCAGCAGCTACAAGGCCCTGATGCAACTCAAGCGCTTCCTCCCAGATCGCCTGGTAGAATTCGTCATGCGTCGTATCTATATGAAGCCCTGAAAAATGACGGAAGAAGACACAGAACCATCAGTCCAGCTCCGGAATCCTCATCCCATCACATGCCACTGTTCTTCATCAGCTTCTCCGACTCCAAAGTAAGTGACCCATCCTCGGCCAGCAGAGGAGTATCTAGTACGGCCTTGATTGATGCTGCAGTGGACGCAGCTGCGGCAATAGTCTTCTTACTTTCCTGACGGAATTGCGAATAATCCGTTCCCTCGGTCTTTATGATATTTTCCATTTCAAGAATTGAAGGCAGGAATTTAGCATCAAGACGGGCGAGCAAAGCGTGGAACATATAGCTGCGTCTACGAATGGCAACGCACTGGTCCGCACCGGCCATCATCTGCTCACAATATTTGCTTGCCTCAGCAGACTGGGTCTTCGCTTCCTCAAGGTTTTTGCCACCCTTGGCACCGATGATAACGCCCATGACCAGCAATGCAGGACCTGCGACTAAACCTCCAAGTACAGCGGCACCACCGGCCATGCCCAAGCCACCTGCGGCCAAGGACCCTCCCCCGAAGAACGCCAACGTGGCGTTGGAAGCAGCCACACCACTTAATGCACTGATCGCAGTTCCTGTGGAAGCCGTGGCGAGTGCCGACGCGGCACTATATGCACCAAACGCAGCCAATGCACCGCTGGCCGCCCCGGTCACACCGCCTTCCAGCAAAGACGAAGCTATGTTTCCCATGGTTTTGAGCTCAGCAAAAGCCGCTTTGTCTATGCGCAGTTTATTGAGCTCATCAAGCCCTTCGGACGCGGTGAAATCAACATTTTTCAGCTGTTGAAAAGCATCAAGGAAGCGCTGAACGCTCCCATCCAAAATAATGACTTTCTCTTTGCCCAAGGCATTCAGGGAATCTGAACATTGCCTACGAAGCTTTTCGAGGTTATTAGCTGCCCATCGAATGCGTGCTCCGGAATTGTCGTTAAGCTGATTCGCCGTGTGCTGATCAAGACTACCTTTGGCAGCCATACCCACGCCTGCGGTACCGGCAGCAGCGGCCATTCCGATGAATAGTGGAACAACAAAAAATGGCATAGTGAATTCCTTCCTGGGTTTCTCTTATTTGCGTCCAAAGAGGCCACCGAAGAAGCCTTGTACAGCATTGGCCGCATCGCCCGCACGTTTTGCAGCCTCATTGGCTGCGTCACCCGCACGTTTCGCAACCTCATTGGCTGCGTTGCCTACCGGTTTCAGCACTGCATCATTCACCGGCTTCAGCGCATCGCCAACTTGGTTGAGAACAGGAGCAACATTATTGTCAAACGTATGCTTCACCGCATCCGCGGCTCCCTGAGCACCCTGCTGAACCTGATCCACAACCGGAGCGACCACCGAGTCAACGGCATCCTTGGTCTGATCAAACACGTCCTTCTCTGGAACCATGACTTCCGGGGCTGGCGCTGCCGTCTCGTCTTCAATCAGCAACACGGCAGCGTTTTGGAGAACATTCACGCGCTCTTCCAGCTGATCCACCATGGGGCGAACTTCACTATATGGCAGTTCGGAATTGCTGATCCAGTCGAGCTCGCCTCGCACGTCATACGCCGCGCGCATAAGATGTTCCATTTCGGGGTATATGGAACGATCGGCAATCATCGTCCGGGCAATATGTCTGATGAGTCTGCTTTCTACTGCATCATATTCCCCATCGGCGAAGGCAACTGACAACATATTCCACAGAAGCAGCCTTGGTGCAATTCCTGCAGCTCTTTTATCCGTTCGATGCGACAAGACTGCATCAACACCCTCAACAATTACGTCGTAGCGATCATCGGAATCGTGGCACTGGTTTATACGCTCATCGCACGAATCGATAATCTCTTTGCGATAATCATGGAAGTGCTTTGCATCCAAATTGTCACCTATATGATCGAATAGTGCGCGTTCGTCGTCACGGACTGATCCATCGACAGCAATCAGATAATAAAATGCTTGTAATGCATCACGTGTTTTGATGTACTTCATTAACTGGCTCCTCCTTATAAAACGAAATTGTCGTCTGACGCCATCAAATCATCAAACTCCTGCTGAGTCCGAAACCTTGGCAAGTATCCCAAGGATTCTTGAATTTCGGCGTTTCCGGTCAAATATCCATCAATATCATTGGAAATCAACGCTTGATCCATTGCATCGAATGCTCTATTAAACAATTCATCATGAGTCGCCAGATAATTCTCGACATCCCTAGACATATCACGCCTATATTGGCGGATGAGCTCCACCGCTTCCGCACATTCGCGTTCCACACGAATACGCTCCTCTTTCGCCAGCTCATAGTCATGCAGAGCAGTGGATAATTCCTCATATACGGCAACAGCTGCAGCATATCCCAAGGTGCTTCCAGCCATACCAACCATCGCAGCCATAAAAGCACCATCTGCAGGTACTGCGGCCATCGCCACGGCAACGCCCATCACTCCTCCGAGCTGCCCCATTCCCTGCTGGCCGAGGCGCTCTATACAAACAGCTCCAGTAATCTCGCCGCGGCAATACAGTGCAACCACCTTGGAAACATCCGTTACAGTGGAGACCATCGTAGCTGCAACGTTCGTTCTCGATAGACTACGCAGATACTCGCTCGACGCGTTTTGCATGGCACCCTTAATGGCAGCGCCGGAAAAAGCGGTGACATAGCCGAACGCCGCAGCCAAGCCTGCATCGACGCCGACGTTTCTCGCTGCCTCCGCTGGCTCAATAGAGCCATTAATGCAGGCAACCATATTTCGAATCAGAGAAACACCACCACCAATCAGCGCACCATTCCTTGCCTGCTGCAGACCGGCTTTATTGGCAACTCTGGCTACATCTTTCGCCACCATGCGTCTGGGATGTTCTCGCGCATACAACGCTTCTCGCTTGGTGAGTCCACTTTTCCGCAGGCTTTTCTTAATCTGTTTCAGATCATCGATTTGCTGCTGAATAGCCTCAGAATTCTTGCCGGCAAGCCGACCTCCATCCAGCTCGCCCTGAAGTTTTCGTATCTGTCCGTTGATGCCGTCAGGCCCATCACCCATCAGTACATCGTAATAATCATCCGGAATATTCATGATGACGCCTTCATTACGATATTTCGCATATTCCTTGCTTTTCAACGCATTAAGCAGCTCTTTCGGGCTACTGCCGACGAACTTCATTTGAGCCTCGGAGCCGATGATCGTTTTGCCCAATCCATCCACTTCGACAATATCCACGATGGGGTCGTTCGATGTCTGCCGTCCATCTGAATGCTTCACGTCATCATATCGTTTGAATCGCGTATCGTTGCCAGCAATGATGTTATCGGCGTTCTTCCTGGCTACCGACTCAACCTCGGCACTAAAACCCGCTTGCTGAGCTATGTTCTGCTTTTTGAATTCATTACTTGTCGGCGTTTCAGCAATGGACTTCAAGGTCTTAGACAGTTTGGAATTACCATCGGCAGCATTCTCTCTATCACCCGCATAGGCCGCTAAATGTTCCTTGACGGCAGAACCAAAGCGTTGCACGGTTTCCGCCGCAGCACCTTCCAGCGCCTTTCCCATAATGCGACGGTTTTCGTCTTCCTTGCGTTCCTCGTTATTTCGACCGATATGAGTTTCATCATCCGCCATAGGATGCCCCTCGTATATGCCACATCTACGCCAACCACATATATCAGAAAAAAATGTTCTAATACTGTAATCAGTTCTTCAGCCGTAACCTGTTAATAATCCTACATTATAGCGGCAGAAAAACTCACCATATCGTCATCCTCGATTAACGATTAGATAGACATACTTTTGCGAACAACACAGGCACCACCGTATGGAATGTGTCCAACAACCGTTGGCAAAGCCAAATCCCTCACACTATTCGAACCCGGATGCGTCTCAATCTCTGTCCCCCACTAGCGGCGTATCCCCGTCCAAAGCAGTCTGGGCGTCGAGCAAGTGGGATTCGATGATGCGCATCCAGAAGAAGGGAGTTCTCGGCAATGTTCAGCGGAACGAGACATGGGAGTGTCCAGTGCTTGGGCGTGATCGTGGAGAACAGTAGGCAGGGAGTCCTCACTGTTGATGGTGGCGTACTGGCCATCTTCATCGCATACAGAAACAGTAGGTTGCTACTCGCCGCGAGCGCCTTAATGCCACGCCGACTCCGTCCGTCCAAGCACATCCTCAATAAACTCACGTCCGCGCAATACCGCCAGCCACTGAGCGGGAATGGCATCGAATCCATATTTGATGCCGGCCAGGTATCCGGCGACGGCGGCGGTCGTGTCTGTATCGTCACCCAAGTTGACGGCGGCGAGCACACAACTCGCATAATCATCGGTATTCGCGAGGCACCAGAGCGCCGCCTCATACGTGTCTTTGACGAAGCCGCTCGAACCAACTTCATCACGCGGCATACCGCGTAGCGGTTCATCATCCAGCTCTTGCGGCCATATGCCTTTGATGAGTCCGTCGCGCAACACATCCACCATGCTCGAACAGGCCTCCATCGAGATTGCATGAGCGTGCGTGATTGCAGATGCGGCACGTACGTCATCCGCGGAAGCATCCGCGAACGCCAACGGCATGATCCGCATCAGTGAGCCGTTGCCATTGTCTCGTTCACCGCTTAAGCCCACACGCTGCTGCAACGCGATGGAGACCGTTCGCCCGCAATCAAAGACTCGTCCGTCAATCGCGTATTCGCCATTACTCAGCCATGCCAGATATCGCTCTCGCATATCTTCAGTATTGACTTGCCATTCATTGGCGATCAGCGAGTCCAATGTGGCGAGCATCATGCTGGTATCGTCCGACCATGTGCCAATCGGCTGGTTATGCGTACCGTATCCCGTCATACCTTCGCATCGGAAGGTATCTCTCGGCATGAATTCATAAGGCACGCCCAAGGCATCACCGACTGCTTGGCCACACACGGCTGCTCTTAACTGCTCGAATGTTCCGTTCATCATTGACGCCTTTCGATTTATGCCCCTCACTCTACATATGTTTCAACGATAGGTATAATCGGGCCCACTGAGCATAAGCGAGGTGGGTAATGAGTCTAAGGGAATTAAGGTTAAAGCGAGGGCTGACACAAAAGCAACTAGCCGATAAGCTCGGCTATACACGTGAGCGTATAGCCGCTATCGAGACAGGCGCGCGGCCTATCGGCGGCGTGAGTCTTGATAAGGCCATTGAGATATGTGACGTGTTGCGCGTGAGTAATCCTCGCAAACTGTTAGAGGCTGAGAAGCCGAAAGAAAACACTAGTGAAAGCTAGTTGTGTGCCCTAACTCAATCTTTGAGCGTAGGCCGGTTAGCGGCTTAATCAGGTGCAATCCCTGACTACGCACGACGGCGGCACTGCCGCTACATAAATGCCCCGCAAGCACTAGCAATACTTGCGGGGCTGACCTTTATCAATGCACTCAATAGAGGCAGTACCCAAGTGTACCGCCTCACACGGAAGTAAGGAACCATGACTGACTTATCCTGGATTACCAAGCAACTGACCGGCGAAACTACAAAGACGCTGACAGCACACCGTACACATCTGTGTGAGTATCGATCCGCCGCTCAGAACTACTTTGCAGAGCGAAAACACGGATAGGTCAAGGGAATACCCCGCTGAATCGTCGTCAGCGAAGCAACTCAGAGAGTTAGTAGAGGAAAAGCCTCGCTAAGTGGCCTTTTAGTAGAGCAATGCCTCGGTCCGCCCGAGGATTTGCCTCACTGAGACTGCTCAGCGAAGCAAAAGCTCGACTTAACCGCAGAATCGCTTCACTAACCGCCTATCAGTGAGTCAAGATCTCAATTCACTAGAGGATTTGCCTCGCTAATATGCAGGTATGCTCAATATACCGACGTACTGAAATCTCCACGAAGATGAGAGGAACTCAAATGGCACTTAGGTTTCTCAGCACCAAAGAAGTTAGCGAGCGCCTCGGCGTCAAGAACGCATCAGAATATAAGCTGCCGGAACCTGACGTATATATGGCACTACTAAAGGTTAGCTACCTGAACAATAGATGATTGGAATGCAAGCCGTCCTGGTCGCGGTGTTGGCGGTGGAAGGTCCCTCAAGAAGAAAGACTAGACGCATCAGAATTCTTCAGCATCGTGTTACTCACCTGATTCTAATCATCTTCAGCCCCAGCTTCTGGCAACGAAAATCCATCTTGACTGAAGTATTCAACCCTCTTAATGACTGTTTGGTGGGCATCCTCATCATTGCCCCACCAGCGCCAACCCCATTCAGACGGATCTGGCACTGATTGCCTGCAATCCTTAGCCATACGCCGCAGTACACGTGGATCGAATACTCGTCCAACTCGAAAGTTCGTCAGTCGATTACGTGGAATGAACATACCTACCATTCGCCATTGCTTACGCGCTTTCCCAATCACAAACAATGTTCCACCGTCATCCTTTAGGCTCGTCCTCCATTCAGTCGACACATACACTTTTGTTCCAGGACTGAATATCTTCGTTCCATGCCCAATATGATGGTCAACACCAACCTCATGCTCATCTACGACATTTGCTATTACGCACCAAGTCCATGGCTCTTGCTCATCGTTCTGAGGAATACACATGACAACCCCACAGTCATCTTCATCGCCGATCGCACTGTTTGCGTATACCAAACCGCTACTTCTCTACCAGTTAACCAGTGGAGTCGTTCACAAGCAAACTGTAGAGCCTTCTTGCCATACATGATTCGGACAAGCACTTCTACGTCCTGTGCGATATTTTCGAGCTCTTAACAAATAGAGCCATCGCATTGCTCGACATGCTGCAGGTATGCCCTGTGTTCTTGGTGTCGGTTCAGTTCTCACGTTGCTGCGTGCAGCGTCAATAATTCGCTCTCGGCGTTCCACGATGATTCTCATACATTCCGGACTAGTGTGAATGGCAGATACAGTTAATTCGCCCAGTCCGAAGGAGGACATTATGGGATTGTTTGATTCGCTGAAGAACATGTTCGCGCACCATGAGCACCATCATGGAGCCAGCATCGGTCAGCCGCTCACTCTCGCCGACGCCAAAGCAGTGCTTGCCTTTATTGTGGTGCATCAGCAGCTTGCGGACATGCGCAAAGTGGCGGATGCGGTCAAGCAATTGCAGGACGAGATGCCGCAGTACATCACATTCGGCATGTCGCATTATTACAGCGAGCCTAAGCGCGTGCGCTTCCAGTCCGAGGGTGGCAAGTTCATCGATGCGGACGCCATCGCCACCGCATTTGCCGAGACCACCGTATTGCAGGACGAGTGCAAAATCCAGCATCTGATGGGAGATATCGAAGACAACCGCGAGCATCGCGATCCGGCAAAGACGCCAGCAGTACCGATTGATGAACTCGTGCGCGTCACCAATGAAAGGCTTGCGACCGGCAACGATGAGGGGCAACGCCGTGCATGGCTGTTCGCCTTATTCGATCAGCTCGATGACATTGCCGAAGCGACAAAGAACAATCTCGAGCCGCTTGCCGCAGCGTTGAATACGATTCTACGAAACAGCTCCACAATTATTGGCAAATCCGCCACTGCCGACGCCGGCAACAGCAGCAACAATGCCAATGCCGGCGATGCACGTTCCCGTATCATCTCCCTAATCGCCGACGCTCTGTTCCCGGCCGCAGAATCCTCGAAGACAAGCAAGTCCTCAGCATCCGCCGCCATCCGCGAACTGATGCTCAATCCCACCGCAACATCGCTCGATTACATGCCAGCCATAGACGTACTGCGCGCCCACGGTCTCACTATTTGCCGGTGAGTCCGAGAAGTCAACCGGTGGTTCATACGGCAGTGGTTCATACGGCGCATACCGCACGAACCACTGTGTCCGAACAACGAGAACGCACTACTTCTCCAGCTTCTCCAACTTTTCCAGTGCCTTCAACAGCGAATCAACATGACCTTTGGCACGTACGTTGTAGCGAGCAAGCGCCACGGAACCGTCGGGATTGATGATGAGCGTCGAGCGAATCACGCCTACGTGTATCTTGCCGTAGAGCTTCTTTTCGCCATATGCGCCGTACAGCTTGTGCACGGTCAGGTCGGGATCAGACAGCAGCGGGAATGTGAGATGGTCGTGCTCGGCGAACTTGCGCAGTTTCTCGAGTGAATCCTTGGAGACACCGAGCACCGAAACATTCTGCGACTCCAAGCGTGCGAGATTATCTCGGAAATCGCAAGCCTCAGTGGTGCATCCGGGCGTCATTGCCGCCGGATAGAAGTACAGTACAACCCTACGTCCGTCCTCGAGCACGTCAAACAGATTGATTAAGCCGTTCTCCGCAGTGCCGGGCACAATCGCCGGCAGAGTGAAATCAGGAGCCTCACTCCCCTCTTGCAGACGGGCGTATACAGGAGCTTGGGCGGAATCATGAACAGTAGCAGTCATGCGTCCCATAATAGGTGTCCGGGCCCGCGACATCTATCACAGACTTTCGATGACCACTGATTGCGTCAATAATTCGGCACGTTATATTCGACAGTAATATGCCATCAAAGCGTCGGCAGCGGGCTCTGAAAGACTCGACTAATCGCACAACTGCGGGTCGGCAAAACGGCGATTCTGCAGAACCGGCATTATCTGGCGTGCGGAAGCAAGGCATTCGCGACTAAGCCCAGTAGCAATAAGCTCGGCTCCCTCATCGCCCGCCGAAGCGACAACCTCACCCATCGGATTGATGATACGGCTGCATCCGATGTTCCGCGAACTCACCTCACTGCAAGCCAACACATAGCAAGTGTTTTCCAATGCGCGAGCCGCATTCAGCAGCTTCCAATGCTGCTCTTTCAACGGGCCGCGCACCCAAGCGGCGCTTACAACAATCGCATCTGCCCCGCGCACGGCCAGTGAGCGAGCGGTTTCCGGGAATCGTACGTCATAGCAGGTCATAACGCCGATCTTCCAACCGTCAATATCGACGATAGGCGGCAACGCATCTCCTGGGAGAACCACGTCGGATTCGCGGGCCGAGAACGCATCGTAAAGATGCAGCTTGCGATATTCAGCGATAATTTCACCATCGCAAATCACAAGGAACGTGTTGGAAACTCGGGAATCTGCATCCCGTTCTGTTCCTTGCTCCGGCGCAACATGCACGGTACCCATCAGCACTATATGCCGCTGCGCGCTGATACGCCGCAAGCCGTCTACAAACGGCCCGTCCAGTGGTTGCGCGTGCGCGGCAGCATATGAATCGTCATCGCCACGCCGCGCAATCAAACCTTCCGGCAATACCAGCAACTTCGCGCCGCCCGCCGCAGCATCACGCGCAAATCCGTCGATGATCTCCAGATTCCGTTCCGGCTCCTCCGTCACCGTAAACTGCGCAACAGCAACTGGCAAGGACTTCGCACTCATCACACCAGTCCCAACGTCTTGAAGGCGTTGGCCAGGCCGTCCTGGTGAATATCGGTGGTGGTGAAGTCACAGAAGGCTTGGATGCCGTGGATGGCATTGCCCATGGCCACGGATGTGCCGGCGGCTTTGAGCATGGCGGTGTCGTTGTCGGAGTCGCCGATGGCGATGGTGTCGGCAACGGAGTACCCCAGCAAAGAAGCCACGTCGCGCACGGCGGTGCCCTTGTCGATGCCGTTGATGAGCAGTTCGCCGTTATTCGGCGAGATCTTGTCGTATGAGCCGTGCACGAGCTCGAACCAGGGGGCAAGATCATGCTGAGTGTCCTCGAAGGAAACATCCGGCTCGGGCCCGGTGAAATACGATCCCTTGCTCACATGAATCGTGTGACCCAGCGTGGAGCCGGCCGGCACGTCAATCTCGTCCAGCAAATGCCAGAACCGCGCAAACTCACCGCGATTCCAGGTCTTGCCCTTAGACTCCAAATGGCGGCGATAACCTTCGGAAATGTACATGCCGTCCGCACCCTGCCATTGGTAGCTTTCGATATGATGTTCGGCAAAATAGGCCATCGCCGCATCGATGGCTTCGGGCGATACGAGGTGCTGGAACAGCAGCTTATCGCCGATATTCGCCTGTGCGCCGGCTACGGAAACTACACCGTCGAATCCAAGATCCAGAATGTTGCGTTCGATTTTCGGCACGGATCGACCGGTGCAGATGAAGAGCTTGTGACCGTTGGCTTGGGCCCGCGCACACGCCGTTTTTGCCGACTCCGGCACAATATGATTCTCATCAGCCAGCGTGCCGTCGATATCAATGAATACGAGTTTGCTACTAGTCATGTCGCTTTCCGTCATATGTCGAACCTTCCCAAGTCAGCTTACGCTGACAGCCACCTCCAGAGGGGCGAAGAGAAAAATAAAACCTGCCGAAAAAGGGAAAGTACTGCTGACACCTCCCCCAGTCGGCTTGGCCGACGGCTTCCGCTGGCGGAGACCAAAACGGCATCACACGGCGTAGGCGGCCCAGCGGCCGTGAGTGTGCTGGACTTCGATGGGCATACCGAACAATTCCGAAAGGCGTTCGTCGGTCAGTCCATCTTCCAGCGCACCGGTGTAGACGATGGTGCCCGCACCAGGATTACCCATTGAATCCACGCCCGCTTCGGTGGCATCTTCGGCGGGAATCGGCTTGCGGCCCATAATAGCGATGTGATCGAAGCCTGCCGGAATCTCCTCCAGACGATGAGTAACCAAGACCACGGCGCGATCGGAGCTTTCCTCGCCGATACGGCTCAGCGTGCGCATCACCTGCTCGCGGCCGCCCAGGTCAAGGCCGGTGGTCGGCTCGTCCATAATCAAAAGCTCAGGATCGCCCATCAGCGCACGGGCGATCAACACACGGGTGCGTTCGCCTTCGGACAGTCGCCACATCTCCTTGCCTTCCAGATAGGAGACGCGGAAATCACGCAGCAGCTGGCGTGCGCGGGCGTATTCTTCGTCCGTGTAGGTGTCGCGCCAACGTCCGGTCACGGCGGACAGGCCGGTGACCACGGCATCCAGCGGGTCCTCGAACTCGGGGAACTGGCGACCCAGGTCGGCCGAGGCGAGACCGATGCGGGTGCGCAGCTTGAACACGTCGTATTTGCCGAGCTGGTGGCCGAGAATGAACACGCGGCCTTCCGAGGGGAAGGTGCGGGTGGCCAGCATGCCGACTGCGGTGGATTTGCCGATGCCGTTCGGTCCGAACAGCACCCAACGCTCCCCCGCATGGATGGTGAGGTTCACGTCGGTGATGATGACGCGGCGGTTGCGGCGGAATTCGACGTTGTCAAGTTGGAGGACGGTTTGGGACATGATTCTCCTCAGTGGTACAAAACGGAGGGAGAGCACCGCTTATTGCACGGTCTCTCCCTCCGTCACGCTGCGCGAGCCTGCGCTGTCTCGCTTTTACTTCTTCTGTTCGTCGAGCACCGACTGGTAGACCTCCACGGTCTTGTCGCCGATGGACTCCCAACTGAACACGTCGCGGGCACGCTCATAACCGGCCTGACCCATCTTCTTGGCAAGCTCGGGGTCGGCCATAATCTTGTCGATGGCGGCGGCCATGTCGTGCACGAACTTGTCCGGATCGGTGGGGGTGCCGGTGCCGTCGTGCAGCTGGTCGATCGGGACCAGGTAGCCGGTTTCGCCGTCGACCACAACTTCCGGAATGCCACCGGTGGCGGATGCGACGACCGGCAGGCCACAGGCCATGGCCTCAAGGTTCACGATGCCCAGCGGCTCGTAGATGCTCGGGCAGATGAAGGCGTCGCAGCCGTGCTCCAGCGCGTTGAGCTCGGGCTTCGGGAGCATTTCCTCGATCCACACGATGTTGCCGCGCTCCTCGTCCAGCTTGGCGAACGCGTTCTTGACTTCCTCGGCGATTTCCGGAGTGTCGGGCGCACCGGCGCACAGCACCACCTGAATATCCTTGGAAATCAGGTGCAGGGCCTTGAGCAGGTACGGCAAACCCTTCTGACGGGTGATGCGGCCCACGAACAGCAGGGTCGGCTTGGAACGGTCGATGTTGTAACGCTCAAACACCTTCCAGCCCGGATCGTCCGGCGCCGGAGTAGCAAAGTCAGACATGGTGATGCCGTTGTAAACCACAACCACCTTGTCTGGATCAAGATTCGGATAGGCGGTCAGAATATCCTTGCGCATGCCACCGGAAACGGCGATCACGCGGTCGGCGTGCTCGTAGGCGTCCTTCTCGGCCCAGGAGCTCAGGTTGTAGCCGCCGCCGAGCTGCTCACGCTTCCATGGGCGGAACGGCTCCAGGGAGTGGGCGGTGATGACCAGCGGCGTACCGTGCAGCATCTTGGCCAGGTAGCCGGCCAGGCAGGCGTACCAGGTGTGCGCATGAATAATGTCGGCATCCACATCGTTGGCAATCTGCAGATCCACGCCGAAGGTCTTCAATGCCGGGTTGGCATCAGCGAGCTCGGACGGCGTATCGTATCCGACGACCTTCAGGCTGCCCTTGGCATTAGCGGCATTGGGAATCGCGGGGATATCAGCCTCAGTACGCTTGCCATCAAACGCACGCACGGTCACGTCAATGCGCTCGGCCAAAACCTTGGACAGCTCCTCGGCGTGTACGCCGGCACCGCCATACACATGCGGCGGGTATTCGCGGGTTAGAATATCAACTTTCATCGGACTGCCTCTCCTTCGTGCGTCAGAAAGAAACTCAAGCACTTCTTACTTTAGGGCACCGCATACAAGAAAACGCACAACTTCCGTCGTGCGTTTTGCTTTTCAAGCCGGATTTACCAGGCAAAAGATCAGACGGCCGTGCCGTTCTGATCCAAATTCGGATTGTGCTTGGAATCGCCAGCCGTAAAGAACAGGCTCAGCACACCCACAATGAACACCGCGGAAACGGTGATGATCAGCCACATCGGATGGCTCGGCAGCCACATAACCACGAAGAACGCGATAATCGCGATGGCGATCAGCGTCCAGCTGCCCACGCGGAACCACTGACGCAGCGAATGCGGTGCCTTGAACATCTTCGGATTCGTGTAGTTCGGGTTAGTGGTCAGCAGGGTTTCGGTGTCCGCAATCGTACCGCCGCTGGGCTTCCATTCGGTGCCGTCGGTGCCGTCCTGCAGACGCTGGGACTTCTGCTGCAGCTGGTATTCGTCAATCATTCCCGAGCGACCGCGACCTTGGGTCTGGTCGTACTGCGACGGCACTCCCCTACGATTGGCCTTGGCCTGTGCACGACGTTCTGCACGATTCGCCATCTCACTCACTCCTTTATCCGCAAAAAAAGAATCCTGCGGTAGATATTACCGCAGGATTCATCTAAACAGCGCGTTTTCAGCGAGGCAGCATCATCGGACGCTGGCTGGCCTTGATCGGAGCCGGCAGCTCACTGGTCTGCTCGCTGGAGAGGTACTCGTCCACGGCTGCGGCGCAGGAGCGGCCTTCGGCGATGGCCCAGACCACGAGGCTCTGGCCACGGCCGGCATCGCCGCACACGAACACGCCGTCCTGGGAGGTGGCGAACTTGTCATTGCGGGCGATGTTGCCGCGCTTGTCGAGTTCGACGGGCAGCTGGTCGAGGATGGTCTCGGTGTCCGGGTGCAGGAAGCCCACGGAGATGAGGACCAGATCGGCCGGCAGCACGCGCTCGGTACCGGGCTGGCGGGTGAAGGGGCCGTTCTCGCCGGGAGCCACGGAGACGACCTTCAGGCCGGTGACGTGACCGCGTTCATCGGCCACGAAGCCTTCGGCGGTGGTCGAGTTGTCGATGGTGACCTTGGCCTTCTCCTCTTCGGTGCCTTCGAAGTTCACCGAGTCGGTCGAGTAAATGTACTCGCCACCCTCTTCCATGGAGGAAGTCTTCTGGTAGGTGCGGGCGAAGGTCGGCCACGGGCTGTTGTCCGGGCGTGAAGACGGCTCTTTCGGCATGATCTGCAGCACGGTGACATCCTTCGCACCCTGACGGATGGAGGTACCAAGGCAGTCGGAACCGGTGTCGCCACCGCCGATGACCACCACGTGCTTGTCCTTGGCGGTGATGTCGTGCACCGGCTTGACGCCGAAGATACGGCGCGTGGCGTCGGGCAGGAAGTCGAGAGCGAAGTGGATGCCGTCAAGCTCGCGGCCCGGAATCTTCATATCGCGCGGCACGCGGGAGCCGATGGCCACCACGACGGCGTCGTAACGGTCACGCAGGTCATCCCACGTGATGTCCTTGCCGATTTCCACGTTGGTGCGGAAGCGGGTGCCTTCGGCCTCCATCTGCTTGACACGGCGGTCGATCAGACCCTTTTCAAGCTTGAAGTTCGGGATGCCGTAACGCATCAGACCACCGATGGCGTCGTCCTTCTCGTAGACGACGACGGTGTGGCCGGCGCGGGTGAGCTGCTGAGCAGCGGCAAGGCCTGCAGGGCCGGAGCCGACGACGGCGACCGTCTGGTCGGTCAGACGCTGCGGCGGCAAAGGCTTGACGATGTCAAGATCCCAGGCCTGATCGATGATGGTCTGCTCGTCAAGCCTGATCATGGTCGGCGGCTGGTGGATGCCGAGCACGCAGGCCTGCTCGCACAGAGCCGGGCAGATACGGCCGGTGACTTCAGGGAAGTTGTTGGTCATGGACAGACGGTTGTACGCGTCCTCCCACTTGCCCTGACGGACCAGATCGTTCCACTCAGGAATCAGGTTGCCCAACGGGCATCCGGTCATACAGAACGGGGTGCCGCAATCCATGCAGCGGGCCGCCTGCGCTTGGGTCCACGGTTGCAGGCCGGTTTCGGCGTGAACGTCGAACCAGTCCTTGATACGTTCCTCAACGGGGCGTTCAGCCAGCTCTCGGCGGGTACGGACCTTCAGGAATCCTCTCGGGTCGCCCATGTCAGCGCGCTCCTTCCATAACCTGCTCGTACACCTTTTCCCAGGCGCCGGGCGCATTGAAATCTACATTGTTGGTCTTGGCCTCTTCCATGGCCTTCGTCATGGCCACGAACTGCTTCGGCACCACGTGAGTGAACCGCTTGACGGTCTCGTTCCAGTCCTCCAGCAAAGCCGCAGCGAACTGAGAACCGGTCTCTTCGGCATGCTGCTTGACCAGTGCGTACACCAGCTTGGAGGTTTCGGCATCAAGCGACTTGAAGAGCAGTGCACCGGACTTGATGGCACCCGGGTTGACCTTCTTCATATCGAGGTCAAGCACATAAGTGTTACCGCCGGAGAAGCCTGCACCGAAATTGCGTCCGGTGGGGCCGAGCACCACAACAGTGCCGCCGGTCATGTACTCGCAGCCGTGGTCGCCCACGCCTTCGACCACAAACGTGGCACCGCCGTTACGAACGCCGAAACGTTCGCCGGCGCGTCCGGCCACGAACATCTGGCCGGAAGTGGCGCCGAAACCGGTGACGTTGCCGGCGATGACGTTGCTGTGCTTGTCGAAGGTGACGTTATCTTCCGGGCGCACGATCATGCGACCGCCGGACAGGCCCTTGCCGGCGTAGTCGTTGACTTCGCCGTAGATGCGCATGGTCTCGCCGCGCGGGATGAACGCACCGATGGACTGGCCTCCGGAACCGTGCAGGGTCATGTCGATGGTGTCGTCCGGCAGACCTTCCTCGCCGTAACGGCGGGTGATCTCGTAGCCGACCATGGTGCCGACCGTACGGTTGACGTTGCGAATCGGCATTTCGATGCGCACGGGTTCCTTGTGTTCGAGGGCCGGCTGGGCAAGTTCGATGAGCTTGTTGTCCAGCGCCTTCTCCAGCTCGTGGTTCTGCTCGATGGTCTGGTGCAGGATCGTGCCGGGTACCGGGCCGGCCTGCTTGAGCACGTTGGACAGGTCGATGCCGCCGGACTTCCAGCGCTTGATGGCCTCGTCCTGATCCAAGCACTCAACGTGGCCGATGGCCTCCTCAAGAGTCCTGAAGCCGAGCTGGGCGAGGATCTCGCGCACCTCCTCAGCGATGAACATGAAGAAGTTGACCACGTACTCGGGCTTGCCCTTAAAGCGGGCGCGCAGCTCAGGATCCTGGGTGGCAATGCCCTGCGGGCAGGTGTTCTTCTGGCAGGCGCGCATCATGACGCAGCCTTCCACGATCAGGGCTGCGGTAGCGAAGCCGAATTCCTCGGCACCAAGCAGGGCGGCGATGACCACGTCACGACCGGTCTTGAGCTCGCCGTCGCACTGGACGACGATGCGGGAGCGCAGGCCGTTCAGGATCAGCGTCTGCTGGGTTTCGGACAGGCCGATCTCCCACGGGGTGCCGGCGTGCTTGATGGCGTTGAGCGGGGCTGCACCCGTACCGCCGTCATAGCCGGAGATAAGCACCACGTCGGCATGGCACTTGGCCACACCTGCGGCGATGGTGCCGACGCCGAACTCGGAAACGAGCTTGACGTGGATACGTGCCTTCGGGTTGGCCATCTTCGCATCGTTGATCAGCTGCTTCAGATCCTCGATGGAGTAGATGTCGTGGTGCGGCGGCGGGGAGATAAGCTCCACGCCCGGGGTGGCGTGACGGACCTTGGCGATCCACGGCGGGACCTTGGCTCCGGGCAGGTGGCCACCCTCACCAGGCTTGGCGCCCTGGGCGAGCTTGATCTGCAAATCGGTGGCGTGCACGAGGTAATCGGAGGTCACGCCGAAGCGAGCGGACGCGATCTGCTTGATGCGGCTGTAGCGCTGCGGGTCGTTGATACGATCGTCGGATTCGCCGCCCTCACCGGAGTTGGAGCGTGCGCCAATCGAGTTCATGGCGATGGCGAGCGTCTCGTGTGCTTCCTGCGAGATGGAGCCGTAGCTCATGGCACCGGTGGAGAAGCGCTTGACGATCTCGGAGGCCGGCTCGACTTCGGCGATGTCGATGGGCTTGCGGTTGGTGTTGAACTTCATCAGGCCACGCAGGGTCATGAGTCGGTTCGACGTGTCGTTGATGTGGTGCGAATACTTCTTGAACATCTGGTAGTCGCCACGCTGGGTGGACTGCTGAAGCAGGAAGATGGCCTCGGGATCGTTGAGGTGGTCCTCGCCGGTGCGACGCCACTTGTAGTCGCCGCCGGTGCGCAGGTTGCGGTGCGGGGACGCGCTCCACTGGTTCGGGTAGGCCACGCGGTGGCGGATGGCCACTTCTTCGGCGATTTCTTCAAGGCCCACGCCGCCCACACGGGAGGTGGTGCCGGTGAAGTATTCGTCGATGACTTCCTGGCTCAGGCCCACAGCCTCGAACAGCTGCGCGCCACGGTAGCTCATGATGGTGGAGACGCCCATCTTGGACATGATCTTGAGCACGCCGGTGGAGAGGGCCTTGGTGAGGTTCTTCACAGCGGTGTCCGCGTCGACCTTGAGGTAGCCGTTACGGGCCAGATCTTCCACGGATTCGAATGCCAAGTACGGGTTCACGCAGGCGGCGCCATAGGCGATGAGGAGCGCGACATGGTGAATCTCGCGCACGTCACCGGCCTCGACGGCCATGGAAATCTGTGTACGGGTGTGGCGGCGCAGCAGGTGGTGCTGCACGGCGGAAGTCAGCAGCAGGGACGGGATCGGACCCCACGTATGGTTGGACTCACGGTCGGAGAGCACGATGAAGTTCTTGCCGTTGGCGATGGCCTCGTCGATTTCGGCGAAGATCTCGTCAAGTCGCTCTTCGAGGGCCTTGCCGCCGCCGGCGACCTGGTAGAGGCCCTTGACCACGTACGGGCGGTAGTAGCCGCCGAGGATGCGGGCCTTGTCAAGGCGCTTGAGCTGGGCCATCTCATCAGAGTTGACCACGGGCAGCGGGATGAGGATCTTCTTGGCGTGCAGCTCGGAATCGGCCAGCAGGTTCGGCTCGGGGCCGATGGCGGATTCGAGCGAGGTGACGATCTCCTCACGCTCCCAGTCCAGCGGCGGGTTGGTGACCTGCGCGAACTTCTGGGTGAAGTAGTCGAACAGCATGCGGCTGCGGCTGGAAAGCGCAGGCATAGGCGCATCGTTACCCATGGAACCGAGCGGTTCCTTGCCGGTGTTGGCCATCGGCGTGAGCAGGAGCTTCAGATCCTCTTCGGTGTAGCCGAAGGCGCGCTGACGGCGCTGGACGGACTGGCCGGAGTGGCTGACGTGCTCGCGGCGGGGCAGGTCGCTCATTTCAACGGAGTTGCCTTCCACCCACTTGCGGTACGGGTGCTGGGCAGCGAGGTTCCTCTTGACCTCTTCATCGGGAATGATGCGGCCTTCGGCGGTGTCGACCAGGAACATCTCGCCGGGCTCAAGACGGCCCTTGGACACGATGTGTTCCTGCGCGATCTCCGGCAGAACGCCGGCCTCGGAGGCCAGAACGATGTAGCCGTCATCGGTGAGCTGCCAGCGGCCGGGACGGAAGCCGTTGCGGTCGAGCAGGGCGCCGACCTGGGTGCCGTCGGTGAAGACGATGTCGGCCGGGCCATCCCACGGCTCGATAAGCGTGTTGTTGTACTCGTAGAAGGCGCGCACGTCCGGATCGAGATCCGGGTTCTTCTCCCAAGCCGGCGGCAGCATCATGCAGATGGCGTGCGGCAGGGAGCGGCCGGCGAGGTGCAGCAGTTCGAGGCACTCGTCGAAGGTGCCGGAATCGGAGTAGCCCGGGGTGGTGATCGGCAGCAGCGGCTCGAATTCACCGAGCAGTTCGCTGCTCAGGCGGCCTTCACGGGCGGAGAGCCAGTTGCGGTTGCCCTGGATGGTGTTGATCTCGCCATTGTGGGCCAGCAGACGGAACGGCTGGGCCAGCGGCCAGCTCGGGAAGGTGTTGGTGGAGAAGCGGGAGTGGACGATGGCGATGGTGGCCTTCATGCGCTCGTCGTTCAGATCCTCGAAGAAGTGGGTGAGCTGCATGGTGGTGAGCATGCCCTTGTACGTGATGGTACGGGCGGACAGGGATGCGAAGTAGACGCCCACCTCATGCTCGACGCGCTTGCGGATGCGGAAGGTCTTGCGATCCAAGTCCACGCCGGCCAGAGCACCGTCCGGAGAGGCGACCACGAGAGTCTTGAATCCTGGCATGGCGGCAAGGGCCTGCAGGCCAAGGCCGTCCGGGTTGGTGGGCACCACGCGCCATGCGAGGACTTCGAGTCCCTCCTCGCGCACGATCTTGGCAATGGCCTGTTCCTGCTGACCGGAGGTTTCGATGTCGCGGTCAAGGAAGGCGATGCCTGCCGCATAGTGACCGGCTTCCGGCAGTTCGGCGGGCACGGTGGCACGCATGAACTCATCCGGCATGCTCATCAGAATGCCGGCGCCGTCACCTGTGTTCTCCTCGGCACCCACGGCACCACGGTGATCAAGGTTGACCAGCACCTCAATGGCGTCGGTGACGATCTTGCGCTCAGGACGCTTGTTCAAAGTGGTGACCATACCCACACCACAGGCGTCATGCTCGTTGGCGGGATCATACATACCGTCCGGAGCGTGGACCGTGAGATCGAGCGGGGCTTTGAATGTCACCGAAATCACCTCAATTGGTTGTGGGCACGTAAGAAAATCATGCCTCTTCGTTCATTGCTGTTGACACAGTACCGTTGCTCCATGTCATTTACGTTTCATGTGTCCATATACCGAGTCGCCATAAAAGTCAATAGTGATTCTCAAGCAATTTTTTTATGGCCAGTTATGGGGGTATTTCGAACTTTTTCGCTCGAAATGTCTATTTGACCACACGAAAATACGATACGGAAACGTCCGTATCGTGAAATGCTGCGTTGGGTGATGTTACGGACTGGCGGCTGTGGACCACCCTCAGTCATGCTTCGCATGACAGCTCCCGCCAGCGGGGAGCATGAGAACTGCGCATGTCTGACACCATAGCGATCGGCGCGCTCCGCGAACTCACCGAACATGGCATCCACGTGCCCGACGACGTACGGCTCATGGGATTCGACGGTATCCCCTTCTCCGCCTGCACCAACCCACCCATCAGCACTGTGGCGATGGACGTCCCCGCAATGGCTCGTACGGTTATCGATCGCATGGTGACGCTGAACGAGTCAAACCTACGGCATGAACGGCCCGATGACATCACCCATGACCATATCCAGTTCCAGGTGATGCCACGCACGTCGACTCTGGCCGCCTGATACCGGCCGGCACCCTTATGAGTGCCGGCCTTCATCCTTGAAAATATGGAGGCTATGCCACGTACAGCGCGGCGGGATACGTAAGATACGAAATCTCATCGAGCTGATCGACCGTCACATATCCGGCTGGCGCGTTGAGCACGTCCGGAATGCGGTTGACGATTGTGGCGCACGTATGCTCGACGGTCGCCGGCTTGACCACGTGGAACTCCACGTCCGGTTCACCCTCGATCTTCCAATCGCACATATCGCCATCATCCGGCCCGTACACCTTGCCGATACAGGCAGTTTCCAACGTGATGCCCTGATTAGTTTCGGTGGTTACCACGGCGGACATGCCGATGCATTTGCCGACCGGAATCATCTCGCCCATCGTTTCGGAATACACGTCGACATCGCTGAAATACGGCACACTGGCCTGGGTCTGCGATGCGATGGTAAGCCCAAGCTTCTGGGCCAGCGCTTCATTGGAATTCCATACATACGAGGGCACCACGGTTTCGGGATGCGCAAGCTCGGCCTCGAACTCCTCGGCGGTCAGACCGCAGCCGTGCGCTTTGGCCAAAGCCAGGCCGTAATCCTCGACGTTGTAGCTCACCGCACCGGTGATCTTCTTGATGCTGTGGCATCCGGCGGCGACGGTGGAGACCATGTTCACCCAGTAGATGTCCTGCATGCCGGAGCCGACCATGGTGGCACCGGCTTCCTTGGCGATGATGTCGAGACGGTTCGTGGTGGCCGGATCGGTGGTCCACGGGTAGATGCATTCCTCGCAGGTGGTGATCACGCTGATGCCGCGGGCCAAGCACTGCTCGCACATGGTGGCGATTTCGTTCTCGAAGCTGAATAGCGTGACTACCGCGATATCCGCGTCGCACTCGTTGAGTACAGCCTCGGCATCGGCGCGAATCGGCACATTGATGGGGCCGATGCCTGCAAACACACCGGCATCCATGCCCACGACTTCCGGGTTCACGTCGATGGCACCGACGATTTGAATGCCTTTCTCGTGCATATAGCGAATCGTGTACTTCGCCATTTTGCCGCAGCCGTATTGAATGGCTTTGATTGGTTGCATACCGCATGCTCCTTTGCAACAGTGCATATTGGCCATTGGAGAAGTCTCGCCGTCGAGACCAAGCCAATAGCCTTTACTCTACCGACATCAGGCTGGGCATTCACTGATATCGGCGGCACTGGAGTGTCGGGGAGAGTCGGTGTAGCGGTACCACTACCGAACAGAAGGGCTGGGGCCATCACGAGGTCTCCCGCCGAATCACGGCATCTCGCTGATTTTCTGCCCGCCGGGCAGGGGCCCATGCCCATCGGCGTATGCGCCGCTGATCTGGCCGAATCCAACGACCCGAGAGAACGACGCGCAGGGGCTCGAAACCCTTACAGAACTCATCACGGCATACAACAAGGAAATGAGCAATGATTTCCCGCATTGCAATCCCCAGCGGCGCTCATCCGTGGAATATCGTATACATGGTGGCCGAGCGCATTGCCGAATCATGACTGCTCACCGGCGGTCTCATGGTGCAGTTGCACGCCATCATGGGCGGTCTCGACGTGCGTCCCGCTACCGACGCGGATCTGCTTGGCGCGTTGATTCTTAAGAGCGCCGCATACCAAGCAGACCATGCCGGATATGGAGATAGACATCTGTACGATGCCGCAATGCTCGCATCCCTCATCACCGACCCTGATGCCGAAACTCGGCGACTACATAGCCACACGGATCGCAGACGTATCAAGCTCCCGTACGACATGCTCACCGATGAATCACCTTACTGGAACAACCTTGACGAACAACATCGCAGAACAGGATTCGATGCCATAGAGACACTGGCCGATTGGTAGCCGCTCTACCGAACCCGGCTGTGGCGGATACCAGTCAGACCAATCCCGCCTACAACCTACTTCCGGTTACGTAGGGCGTGGAGCATGGCGACGAACACGATAACAATGACCACGGCCATGATCGCACAGATGAGTTTGCCGGGGATGCGTTCGTCGCGGGCCTATTGCATCGCGGCGTCTGCCGCTGAGATAGTGCCCGAGGTCTGGGGCTGAGTCTTCAGAGTTGCCGATTGTTCAAAAGTCATACTCTAACGATAATGCTGCGGAAAGCGGTTACCATAAAGCGTGCTCACAGTCGCCCGTCATGCGAACTTTTTGAAAACTGTTGATAAATAGCCATTTTCCGCAAAAGCCCTTGCAAAACACTATGATTTAGAACATCTATTAGTATGACGTAAACCATATTACAAACTACTTAAGGTAAGCGCTTACAGTTCGGCATGAGAGACTCCTCACCACGATATGGATGCGCTACAGTCACTATCGATTGATACGCACGCCCCATCGACTACGCGATTTCGCCGTCGCCGTACGCGCGTTCGGAGGCTCGCAGACACGGCTTGCCTTGCACCACCTCGACCTGCGAGGGCGGCGCGTCATCGCCGGCGCGCTTGGCCTGGATCTGTTCGAACAGCATTCGGAAGGATCGCTCCCCCATGTCCAGGAAGTTCTGGGTGTAACTGGTCAGCGCCGGATTCCACATGGCACCGAAGTTGCGGTCGTCAAAGCCTACGACGCTCACGTCAGCAGGCACGCGGCGACCAACCTCCCTTAGACCCCGGATCACAGCGATGGCGGTCTCGTCGTTGCCGGCGAAAATCGCAGTCACATCACCACGACGGCCCAAGGTGCGCCCAGCCTTGACCGACTCCTCCAAATCATCGTCGGGCACGATGATTGGGTCAGGTGCCGTGACGCCGCGCTCCTTGAGCGCGTCACGCCACCCATTGGTGCGGGTGTTATCGGTCGGACCTTCCGGACGCCCCACATGGAACACGGTGCGATGGCCGAGATCCAGCAGATGCATGGTCATCCAACGGCCGCCATCCCTTTCGGCGTTGATGACCTGGTATTCGCCGTCGCCGAAGCTGCCACCCACCACGACCATCGGCATATCTTTGGGAATGTATTCCAGTGCGGCGATGCCGGCCCGGTCGTACTCGTAGACGATCACGCCCGCCGGCCTGATCGACAAACCCATGCGCACGCGAGCCTTGACGGAGTCCATGTCGGACTCGTCCAAAGAAACAATATTGAGCAGGAACCGACGTTTACGGGCGGCGGCCTCCACCCCATGGTTCGTTTCGGACGTGGAGAAGGCGGAAGGATTGGCCGCGAACACCACCACGGAGTCCATCTCCCGGTTCGACAGAGCGCGCGCCACAATGCTCGGCTCGTAGCCCAGCTCCTTGATGGCCTTGGCGATGCGTTCACGCTTGTCTTCGGTGACATTGACGGTGCCGTTGAGATACCGGGAGACGGTCGGTGCCGAGACTCCGGCCAGTTTGGCCACGTCCTTGATCACCGGCCGGGTGCGGCCCGCACTTCTCGCCATCCTTGTCTCCCCTGTTGTTGTCAGTTGTTGTTATTGCGTATGTTAGAGAACCGGCATCACTATGACAGCCATCCAGTCACACCCATATCCGTTCAGCCGCGCTCCGACTTCGGTTCTCCGTTTTTCGCCGCGATTCATTGTAGTTCATGACGGGGAACCTATACCCAAATCGATAACTTCGTGAAAACCGTACGCTGAGTTGCGGTGAGTGTACGGTTTCCGCGAAATCATCCCTAATTTCGTGAAGAACGTACACTGAATCGTCGTCAACGTACGGTTTTCACGAAATGGGGCCTCATCTCGTGAAGAACGTACACTGAGTCATTCTGAGCGTACGGTTTTCACGAAATGGCAGCTGATTTCGTGAAGAACGTACGCTGAAGATGCCCCCGGTGTCACTGATGACTGTTTTCGGTATGGAAGGCGGCGCAGCAAGGTGTCCTAGGCTAATATCGCCTCCGACAAGACCGTCGGCAAAGCCGTCGACGTCGATTCAAGTTATCCACAGCAACAATTCGCGTGACATAGTATCCACATTTGCCGGTTGAGCTTGTGCAACGATCAAAATCACCCTTAGCGTCGAGATATGAAAGAACACAAGGAAGTTTCTGCACTGCTGCAGCAGGCGAAGCAGGAGCGTCGCTGCTGCTATGGCACCAGTGATGCGCAACGGCGCGCCCTGAAACGTCGCCTGCATGCCGGGGAGCTGGTGTCACCGTATAAGAACCTGTACGCCGACCGAACACTTTGGAACACCATGACCAGAGAGCAACAGTCATTGCAGGTCATACGTGCGTTGTCCGCAATCCACCCTCAGTGGGTATTTGCGGGGTTGAGTGCGGCGTGCGTATACGGACTGCAGCACAACTATTCCCTGCACGACGGCACAGTGCACATCGCCTCGAAGTCCGGCATCGGCGGCGGAGACGAGGCGCGTCTCAACCGCATCTATATCAATCGGATTCCGACGCGGAAGCATAACGGCATTCTCTTGACGACTCCGGCGCGAACGCTGCTCGACTGCGCGGTATTCCCATTCCCACAGGCGCTGCCCATATACGATTCGGCTCTGAGAAAGTCCCTGACGACCATCGAAGAGGTGCAGTCGCTGATGATTCAAAGCGTCTGCGACGAGGTCTCCGTGACCAAGCTGCTGAAGTACGCGGATCCCCTGAGCGAAAACGGCGGCGAATCATTGATGCGTGGCCAGATCACCGAATTGTCTTTCGGCATCCCCCTGCTGCAGGTGCAGTTCATGAATCCCGACAATCCCGCAATGTCATATCGCGTCGATTTCTGTTGGAAGCTCGCAGACGGCCGCATCATCGTGGCAGAATACGACGGCATGGCCAAATACGCCGACATCAGCAACAAGAATCGCGCAAGCCTCCAGGCGAAAATGGAGTACGACCGCAGACGTGATCGGCATCTCCGGGAACAGGGCGTCACCGAAATCGTCCATGTGTTCTATGAGGATCTGCTACGCCCCATCAATCTTGAGACCAAGCTGCTCAAGGCCGGTGTGCCCAAAATCCGGTGAAGATAGGCCCCATTTCGTGAAAACCGTACGCTTACGACGACTCAGCGTACGTTCTTCACGAGATGAGGCCCCATTTCGTGAAAACCGTACGCTTACGACGACTCAGCGTACGATTTCCGCGACATGAGGCCATACCTCGTGAAAACCGTACGCTCAGAACAAGGCCGTCAGAAGGTCGACTAGACAACCTCTTAACTACCGAATGGTATCTAAAGAACGGCGATATTCCGCCAGAAACGCCGAGAGCGGAATAGTCCCCTTGCGTTTGTCATCGGACTGCGTTATTCTGAAACCGGTTTCAGAAAGAAGCCGATAAACAAAACTCAAAGCCCCAAGGTTTTGACCAACGAAAGGAAACATGATGTCTCTCAAGGATTCCATGATTCGCGGTCTGGCTGTGTACGGCCTGAGCTCCATGAGCCAGTGCGGTCGCGCCAACAGCAGCACGCTCGTCGACCTGATCAACAAAGCCAACAAGAACGCTCGCTGAGCCATCGGCTCCGGTCCGGCAATCCAATCAGATTAGCCACGGACCCCATAACAACAAAGCTTAAACAACAATCGCAAAGCCGCTCACGGCGATGCGCAAACGAAAGGTAATGATTATGTCTCTCAAGGATTCCATGATTCGCGGTCTCGCCCTCTCCGGTATGGATGCCATCGCCCGCGCCGGCTACGCCGACTCCAAGATGTTCGCCGACATCATCAACGCCGCCAACAAGGACGCTCGCTGAATCTAGCGAACAATCCCGTTCATGAGATTGCATGACACATACGAAGGCAATCCCCCTCAGGCCGCAATCGGCCGGCACACCACAATAATTGAATAACGCAATAATTCAACACAGTAAAACTGAACAATAACCGGGACAACGGGGTCCATATATTCTTTCTTTTCCCATCGTGCGTACGCCGCGCCAGCACAGGTTCACATACGATGCACACGGCCGCCAATACACGATGCGTCATCATCAACGCCCTCACCGCATCATGAGATACTCCCCCGCCCGTTGTCCACACTGTTGCCTCTACAATGCCTGTGATGCACGCCGAACGGCATCCTGCACAGTGACTGAAGAACGAAACACCAAGGGACGGAAATGGATAACGAACTCTTCGAAAAGGCGCCGATTCCGGAGGCGTATTTCTCGCTGGCGATGCCCGTGGTGCTCAGCATGCTGGTCACCTTGGTGTACAACATGGTCGACACCTATTTCATCGCGCATACGGGAAACACCGATATGGTGGCGGGCGTCTCCCTCACCGCGCCAGTGTTCACCGTGATGATCGCCCTCGGCGACATCTTCGGCCTCGGCGGCAGTTCGGTCATCTCGCGCTTGTTCGGCCAACACCGGTTCGCCGACGGCAAGCGACTCAGCGCGTTCTGCTTCTATGCCGCCATCGCCACCGGCCTGCTGATTCTGGTGCTGGGCCTGGCGTTCCGCGACCCGATGCTCGCGCTGCTCGGCGCCACTGACGACACTTGGCAGTATGCCTCCGACTTCTACACACTGATCATCGTCGGCTCGCCGTTCATCATCGTGTCGATGACGCCGTCCAACCTGCTGCGCACCGAAGGCCACGCCGTGCAGTCCATGATCGGTTCGGTGGCCGGCACGGCGGTCAACATCGTGCTCAATCCCCTGTTCATCCACGGATTCGGCTGGGGTGCTGCGGGTTCGGCCGGTGCCACCGTGATCGCCAACATCTGCACCGACGCCTATTTCGTCTGGTTCACGCTGCGTCACAGCAGCAACCTGTCCATCGACCCGCGGACCGTCATCGACCGCGCGCGCCGGCGTCTGGCGGTCACGGCCCGGGAGGTCGGGAGCATCCTCGCCATCGGCATCCCCTCGGCGATCACGAACCTCACGCAGAGCGTCGGCATCGTCATGATCAACCTGTTCCTGCTCCCCTACGGTACCGACGCGGTAGCCGCGATGGGCATCGCGCTGAAAGTCATCATGATCGCGGTGCTGGTTTTCGTGGGATTCGCGTTCGGCGCGCAGCCGCTGATCGGCTACAACTACGGCGCCCGCAATATGCCTCGACTGCGCGGCATTCTGCGTTTTTCCTACCTGTTCCTGTCCCTGTTCGCCCTGGTGATGACCGTGGTGCTCAGCCTGTCCGACCGTCTACTGATGGGATTCTTCATCGAGGACGCCACCATCATCACGCTGGGCGCCGGCATGCTGCGGGTTCAGCTGCTGAGCCTGGTGTGCGTAGCCGTCGTGATGGTCACGACCTGCACCTTCCAGTCCGCAGGCAAGGCGGTCGGCGCCTTTGTGCTGTCGATCAGCAGGCAGGGTGTGATGCTGGCGATTACCCTGTTCGTCGGCTCCCGGCTGGCCGGCTATCAGGGTGTAATCGCCGCGCAGGCCATCGCCGATCTGCTGACCGCGATTGTGGCGGTCATCCTGTTCGTCGTGATGTTGCCTGAGCTGCGCAGTCGGAAAGCTCGCTGATAGAGCAACACGAGGTTTAGCAGACACGCATTCGGAGAGCCAATACGCTGCGTAATATTGCGCGCGATATTGCGCAATGGGAGGCGGTGCCGTTTTGTTGGACTCATCGTTGATTCCATCACCACCAATCATGTCACAAGACCGAGCTCGCGTCGACGATCCATGATACCAGTTCCACGATGCCGGTGTCGCTATCTTTGCGATACACGGCGGTCAGTTCGCCGCAGCTCACGGTTTCCAGTGTGGCGCGCACGTCTTCCTTTCCGGTACTCGCTCCCGCTGCGGGAGCTGTCTCGCATAGCGAGACTGAGGGTGGTTCTCAGCGCTGCCCCCCAGTCGGGCGAAGCCCGCCAGCCCCCGCCAGCGGGAGCCTGCTCACAGTTGTAGGGTTCGTACGATTTGTTCGGTGGTGCGGGTCACGTTGGCGGCCGCATCGGCCAACAGCTCACTAAGGCTGGCGGCTCCGGGCGCGATGCCGAATACCGCGTCGATGCCGACCTCATGCAGCTCATCGATGCCGGTGCCAATATGCCCGGCTACTGCGATGACCGGCTTGCCGTGGCGCTTGGCGGTTTCGGCCACGCCGGCCGGCGTCTTGCCGAACTTGGTCTGGAAGTCGATGGAGCCTTCGCCGGTGAACACCACGTCAGCCCATTGCGCGGCCGCATCGAGTCCGGATTGTTCGATGACGATGGCGATGCCCGGGCGGAATTCGGCGTTTAGGAAGCCCTTCAGCGCTGCACCGATGCCACCGGCCGCGCCGGCACCCGGCACGTCGTTCACGGCAACGCCGAGCTGGCTGTCGATTACCTGCGCAAAATGCGCGAGGGCGGCGTCCAATGTGGCGACATCATCTTTGGACGCACCTTTCTGCGGGCCGAACACGGCGCTGGCGCCGGTGGGGCCGGTCAGCGGGTTGGTCACGTCGCAGGCGGCGGTGATGGCGACGTTCTTGAGAGCCGGGTCCATCGTGCTGATATCGATGGTGGTCAGATTGGCGAGGGCCGCTCCCCCGTGTGCCAAGTCGTTACCGTTCTTGTCCAGAAGACGAACGCCGAGGGCCTGCAGAAGTCCGGCACCGGCGTCGTTGGTGGCGCTGCCGCCGAGCCCGACGATGATGCGCTTGGCTCCGGAACGGACGGCGGCGAGCATGAGTTCGCCGGTGCCGTAGGAGGAGGCGATCAACGGGTTGCGTTCTTTGGCTTCAAGCAGTGCCAGTCCGCTGGCTTCGGCTGTCTCGACCACGGCGGTCGTGCCGTCGGCGAGCAGACCGAAGTGGCCTTCGACAGGCCGGCCGAGCGGGTCGTGGACCGGCACGGCGCGCATCGATCCGCCGGTGGCGTCGACAAGCGCGCGTGCGGTGCCTTCACCGCCGTCGGCCATGGGAAGGCAACGGACCTCGGCATCGTGGTCGGCATTCTCAATCCCCTGAGCCATCGCCCGGGCCGCCTCCATGGCGGTCAGGCTCTCTTTGAAGGAGTCAGGGGCGCATAAGTATCGCGTCATGCTTCGAGCATACCGCACGACACGACGAAACGGTAAACGTTTTCCGTAATTCGCGTGATTATTTTTTTGTTCAGAATTCAGGCTTTCCAATCCACAATGCTACTATTGCAAGCAAAAATGCGATATCGTTGCGGTAAACGTTTAGACACGTTTTCCGTTTCAGGGAAGAAAAGGATCGATTCGATCGTGGCTGTACAGAACGATAAGGCGCAATCGCCAGCGACATTGATGGATGTCGCCAAAGAAGCCCAAGTCTCCATCGCCACCGCATCCCGCGTGCTCAACGGCAGCACCCGCAAGGTACGCAACCAATCGTATGTCAAGGTGATGGAAGCAGCCACCAAGCTCAACTATCGTCCCAACGCCTATGCTCAGGCAGTGGCCAAAGGCACCGCACCGAACATCGTGCTGCTGGTCTCCGATATCTCCGATCCCTACTTCGCATCCGTATCGCAAGGCGTGGTCAAGGCGGCGGCCGAACGCGGCATTTCCGTGACCATCGGCGTGGCAGCCACCCCGCACGAAGAGTTGGAGGCGGTGCGTAAGTCCGTATCCACCAGGCCGCGCGGCATCATCATCTCCGAAAGTGAATACACCGACGCGCCGGAACGCCAGGCGTTGCAGACGGAACTCACCCAGTACGAAGCATCCGGCGGACGTGCCGTGTTCGTGCTCAACCGCAACCTGCCCTTCCCGGCCGTGGACGTGGCGAACGATGTCGGCGCGCGCGCCATCGCAAAGCTGATCGTCGATTCCGGGTATACGCGCCCTGCGATTCTCAAGGGCGATGACGCACATCGCTCCTCCAAAGAACGACTGGCCGGCGTGATGGAAGTGTTGGACGAGGCAGGCATCACCGTGGATCCGAAAGCCGTGGCGAATGGTAAGTTCAGCCGTACCGACGGCTATGCGGCCGTCATGCAAATGGCCCGATCCGGACTGCTGAAGCCGGGCGAAGGCGCACTGTACGACGGCAAAGGCATCGATTCAATCATCGCGCTCAACGACGTGATGGCCATCGGTGCGATGACCGCGTTGCGCGCCAACGGCATCGAGCCGGGTCGGGAAATCGGCGTCACCGGTTTCGGCGACATCCCCTACTCCGCCGACGTGTTTCCGCCACTGACCACCGTGCATCTGCCGCTGGCCGAAATGGGCCAGGCCGCCGTGGACAGCATCCTGTCCAACCGCGATGACGGGGAGGCCACCGGCGGCACTGCCAACCGCCTGATCTACGTGCAAAGCGCCCCGGACGTAGTCCTACGCGGTTCCCTCCCCCGCCGGTAAAACAAAAATAGCTCCCTCTGACGGTGTAACCACAACTAGCGAACAGGTAATGGCGACTGCCGCGCACCATACCACCGACTCATACACCGACGAAATCGAAGAACTGTTCGATTACCGAGTCATTGAGCAACCGGCCACGACGAGTGGGCACCACTCGATGATTATCGGATACGGTAATCAGGCCTTCGCTGACCATTGGGGCGAGTTGGTCAAGGGAAACATTACGGAGAGTCTGGGGCGTGCTGCTCATACCCGCATCGTTGATGGCGCGGTTGATGCGGTCGAGGTCAAGGCCCTCGTGCAGGCGCAGCCCGAGCATGATGAGCTCTTCGAGGTTTTCCTCGGGAGTGATCGTCTCGCTATCGGCCCACGGCACACGGTTCTCGTTGATGGCCGTGCCCCACAAACGCGGGTGCGCGATGTCCCAGCTGCGCAGACCGTGTGAGACAGAAACCACCCCCAGTCCGGCATCCGCCGGACAACCCCCGCCAGCGGGGGCATGAATTTCTTGGGAGTTGTTCCCATGCGCGTTGATCATACCTAGTTCGGCGTTGGCCTGTCCATCAGCTGAGGCAGAGGCAATGGCTTCGGACTTGCCCCCGCCAGCGGGGGCTGTCAGCGAAGCTGACTGGGGGTGGTCAGCCTCGGTCACCGCGTTGTAGTGGGAGTGGGCACCTGGCCCTAGACCGGCCCAATCGACGTTGCGCCAGTAGCCGAGGTTGTGCTGGCTTTCGTATCCGGGGCGAGCCCAGTTGGAGACCTCATACCATTCGAGGCCGGCGGCGGCGAACAGGTCGTCAGCGATCTCGTATTTAGCTGCCTCGTCATCGTCATTGGGCTTGGGCAGAGTGCCGGCCGCGATTTGACGGCCCATTTTCGTGGTGGGTTCCACGGTCAATGCGTAGGCGGAGATGTGGTTTACGCCAAGATCGATGGCGGTCGTGACCGAGGTGCGCCAATCGTCCAGGCTCTCCCCCGGTGCACCGTAAATCAGATCCACGCTGGAGCGCAGGCCGGCCTTATTGGCGGCATTAACGCCTGCGGCCACGTTGGCCGGCGTATGCGTGCGGTCGAGGGTTTTGAGCACATGTGGTACGGCGGACTGCATACCGAAGGAAACACGGGTGAAGCCGCCGGCAGCGAGCTCATTGATGTAATACTCGTTGACCGTGTCCGGATTGGCTTCGGTAGTGATTTCCGCGTCGGGCGCGATGCCCCAGATCTTGCGGACGGCATCGAGCATGGCGACCAGATCGCGGGCGGCGAGAATTGTGGGGGTGCCGCCGCCGAAGAACACGGTGGAGACCGGCGGCTCCGCGATGCCGTGATCGAGCTGCCACTGCTTGGTCAATTTCATTTCCCGAATGACCATATTGGCATAGTTGCCGCGCGAGGCCCCCGCACCAAGATCCGTAGCCGTGTAGGTGTTGAAGTCGCAGTAACCGCAGCGCCGCAAGCAGAACGGGACGTGGATGTAGACCTCGAACACTAGCCCTCGGTCTTCTGAGCGGCACGAATCTTGTCTTTGGTGTCGCGGTCGTTGGAGTCCTCGCCGGTGGACAGGGCTGCGATGAACGCCTCCTGCGGCACCTCCACATGGCCGAGCATCTTCATGCGCTTCTTGCCAGCCTTCTGCTTTTCGAGCAACTTGCGCTTACGGGTGATGTCGCCGCCGTAGCACTTGGCGAGCACGTCCTTGCGTAACGCACGAATGTTCTCACGTGCGATGATGCGCGAACCAATCGCAGCCTGAATCGGAATCTCAAACTGCTGACGCGGAATCAGACTACGCAATTTCTTGGTCATCATCACACCGTACGAATACGCCTTATCGCGGTGAACGATGGCACTGAACGCATCGACCTTCTCGCCCTGAATAAGGATGTCCACCTTGACCAAATCGGCGGACTGCTCGCCATCCTCATGGTAATCGAGGGAAGCGTAGCCCTTGGTGCGGGACTTGAGCTGGTCGAAGAAGTCGAACACGATTTCCGCCAGCGGAATGCGGTAGTGCATCTCGACACGATCGGTGGAGATGTACTCCATCGTGCCCATAATGCCACGGTGGTCCTGGCACAGATCCATCACCGCACCGATGAATTCCTTGGGCGTGATGATGTCGGCGGCAACCATCGGCTCGACAATCTTCTTGATCTTGCCGTCCGGGAATTCGCTCGGGTTGGTCACATGATGCTGGCTGCCGTCCTCGGCGGTCACGTCGTAGGTGACGTTCGGGGCGGTCTGGATCAGGTCGAGGCCGAACTCGCGGGAGAGTCGCTCGTTGACGATTTCCATGTGCAGCAGACCCAGGAAGCCGCAGCGGAAGCCGAAGCCTAGGGCCACGGAGGTTTCCGGCGTGTAGATCAGGGCGGCGTCGTTGAGCTTGAGCTTGTCGAGTGCATCACGCAGTTCGGGGAACTGGGCGTTGTCGATCGGGAACAAACCGGCGTAGACCATCGGCTTCGGGTCGCGATAGCCAGGCAACGGCTCGGCAGCCGGGCGGACGGCCGAAGTCAGGGTGTCGCCCACCTTGGACTGACTCACATCTTTCGCACCGGTGATGATGTAGCCGACCTCGCCGGCACCGAGCGCCTTGGTGCGGGTCATATCGGGGCTGATCACGCCGATTTCAATGGGATCGTGGGTCATGCCAATGCCCATCATGTGGACCTTTTCGCGGTCATGCAGTTCGCCGTCCTCCATACGGATGTAGGTGACGATGCCGCGGTAGGAGTCGTAGACGGAATCGAAGATCAGCGCGCGGGCGGGGGCCTCGGGGTCGCCGTGCGGGGCGGGCACGTCCATGACGATCTGGTCGAGCAGGTCGGCCACGCCTTCGCCGGTTTTGCCGGAGACGCGCAGCACGTCGCTCGGCTCGCAGCCGATCAGACCTGCGATCTCCTCGGCGTGCTTGTCCGGCTCGGCGGACGGCAGGTCGATTTTGTTGAGCACGGGGATGATGGCCAGATCATGGTCGATGGCCATATACAGATTGGACAGGGTCTGCGCCTCGATGCCCTGGGTGGCGTCGACGAGCAGCACCGCGCCTTCGCAGGCGGCCAGTGCGCGGGACACCTCATAGGTGAAGTCCACGTGGCCGGGGGTGTCGATCATACCGAGCGTGTATTCGGTGCCGTCAAAGGTCCACGGCACGCGCACGGCCTGGGATTTGATGGTGATGCCACGCTCCTGCTCGATATCCATACGGTCGAGGAAGCGATCGCGCATCTCTCGCTCTGGCACAATGCCGCTCAACTGCAGGATGCGGTCGGCCACGGTCGACTTGCCGTGGTCGATGTGTGCGATGATACAGAAGTTGCGAATCACCGACTGATCCGTGGAACCCGGCTGATTGTGTTGGACGACCAACGCATTCCTCCTCTTGGCATATACTCAAACTTCACCTAGTGTAGCCGAGGGACTGTATTCGGCGTGGCATTGCGCGGGTTTTTCCGGGGCTCATGCTATCCTCTAACTTTTGTATGTCCTTATAACACACATCGTTTGGAGTAAACGTGGCAAACATTAAGTCGCAGAAGAAGCGCGTGCTCACCAATGAGAAGGCGCACCTTCGCAACGTGGCTGTGAAGTCCGGCCTGAAGACCGCCATCCGCGCCACCCGCGAAGCCATCGCCGCCGGTGACAAGGCTGCCGCCGAGGCCGCCTACAAGGTTGCCGCCCAGAAGCTCGACAAGGCTGCTGGCGCTGGCGTGATCCACAAGAACCAGGCCGCCAACCGCAAGTCCGGCCTCGCTGTTGCGATCAACGCTCTGTGAGCATAAGCCTCTTAAGGTTTTAGAAAGTCCCGCAAGTCATCTGGCTTGCGGGACTTTTTGTATCTCCGTTCAAAGAGGTACATTGGCGGTCTTGCGAAATGACATCTCCGTTCAGAGAGGTACCGAATACGGGAAAAACCAACTATAAACGCCATCATTGCAACACTTATACTCAGCGTTTCGTGCTTCAGGTACCTCTTTGAAAGCAGTTAGCATTCTGCAGAAGGCCAGATGTACCTCTTTGAAGACAGTTAGCCCTGAGGCGGCCTTGAACCATCCTGAGGCTTGTCTTCTTCGTCCTTGGTGGTATCGCCGGGATCGACGGTATCGGCGTGCGGATGGATGACCGGGCGCTTGAGATATCGGCTTTCGCTGGGCAGGTAGACGCGATGACGTTCGACGGCTCCGGGCAGAGTGACGTTGAAGCCTACCGAGAGCAGTCGCAGCGCCACCACGATGATGACGATCAGCACGTCGAGCAGCATTTCCGAGCGCATGTCGAACCAGCCGTAGCTTACGCCGCGCCATACCAGCACGGTCAGGATGCAGCCGATGAACGAAGGCACAGCATAGAGGTGTTTGTCTCGAATAATCATTGGCACGTCGCCAATGAAGATGTCACGAATGAGGCCGCCGGCCAGTGCTGTGAACATGCCAAGGAATACGGCTGTCATGCCTGAGGAACCGTAGGCCAGAGCTTTTGCGGTGCCGCTGACTGCGAATAGTCCGAGGCCCAGAGCATCGATGACAGTCATCGTCCATTTGAGTTTGGTGATCTCCGGATGGGCCACCACCACGATAATGCCGGAAAACAGCGTGGTGAGCACATAGCCTTTGTCGGTGATGCCGACCGGCGGCAGGGCACCGAGCATCACGTCGCGCACAAGACCGCCGCCGAGTGCGGTAAGCCATCCGCACAGCATGATGGTGAAGATGTCGTAGCCCTTGCGAATGGCGGCAAGTCCGCCCGATAATCCCCAACACAGGATTGCTAAATACTCGATGACCACAAAAACGATGTTGTTCTCCAACGCCACCTGCATGAGCCACTCCCCTCTGGTACCGCTTCGGTTCGTCTCAGTCCGTCTTCGTTCTGTTCCCGTTCATCCTTATTCGGCGCTACAGCCCGTCGTACCCGAGCCTACAACAGGCCTTGCCTGAGTAGTATGGCCGGGGAGGAAGGGGCCACTAAGACGTGAATAGGATGGCAATGACGCCAGCTTGCCGGTAGTCGTTGGCAACTCAGCACCTCTAAGTTTTACGATCCGTGATCAAAAAACATGTATGGACTTAATCGTTGTTGATTTCTGATTCAATCAAGGCGACTTTTTCTTCGACATCACGCAAGCGATTGCGCAGTGCGGACTCGATATCGATGCCGTCAACGCGGGCCTTGCGCACGACGGCGAGGATTTCATCGGCGTAGGCATCGGCCTTCTCCCGTTCAGCGGAATTGTCGCCGCTTGATTCGGATTGGTTCGCCGCTTGAGGATGTACATCATCTCGCTGAGCATCAGCCGCAGCCGGCTCATCAAACGCCGCGAACAATCTATCAGCATTCGGCGATTTGGAGATGCGAGAAACGACTTTGGCCGCGCGAGGCAACGCACCTTGAGCGCGGGAAATGCCCTCAAGCACGGATTTACGATGCTTTTCCTGCTGTTTCATCTTTTCCCATAGAGCCAGCACAGCTTCCGGGGATTCGGGTTGGGCAGCTTCTCCCCCGTCGTTACTGTCAGCATCAAAAGCATCAGAAGAATCAGAGGAATTGCCGGCATCATCAGCCGCAAACACATGCGGATGCCGAGTGATGAGCTTGTTCACCAACCGATCGGCGACCTCGTCAATACCGAACGGGTCCTCAGTATCCGATTCGCAGACCCGCGCCTGAAACACGGATTGCAGCAACACATCACCCAGTTCCTCGCGCATGTTGTCACGGTCGTGAGTCTCCACCGCGTCGACGTATTCGTAGGTTTCCTCGAGCAGATTCTTGAGCAGCGACTTGTTCGTCTGCTTGCCGTCCCACGGGCAGCCGCCCGGCGAATACAGCACATCCACCACGGCCTTGACCCGGTCCAGCGCCGTCGCTGCCTCAGCCACCGGCTTCAATTTCGAGCAGTGTTCGAAGCCTGACGGCAAACGGTAGGCTGAAGCATGGTATTCCGTCATGTCACTCATCTTGCTCATAGGTTTGCTCCTGTTCTCATCTGGATGAACCATAACCACCCCCCGCAACGTGCAGAAGACCTAGATCATATTATTTGTTGCGGAATGTTGCTAAATCCATCTGTATCTCTCTAGCCAAGAACATTTCCAATACGCCAAGACCCCTTGGAATTGTTGCTGTTCCAAGGGGTCTTAGTCAGAAACAAAAGGCGATTCAGCACACCTTCCACATCCAGTAACGTATAATGAAATCAACGGCTCCCACGGAAAGAACGGCGGAATTCCAACGATTTGATACGATTGGTATACCATTGGAATACCATTCGCCACGGATTGTTTGTTGGAGAATGTTGGAGAATGAAGGATGCTGAATGCCTAGGATAAGGAAAACCGGAGCGGTCTACCCCATCCGCCACGAGCAGCGGAAAACACTCAAGGACGGCACGGTAAAGACATACGTGAACTGGCAGGCCAAGGTGGACGGCCGATGGGTGTCCGCCAAGACCTACAAGGAATGCGACAGGAAGATAGCCGAAGCCCTCAAGGAGAAAACCGAATGGGGCATGGGCGTAGACCGCGCCACCCGGCTCGGCGAGTACGCGGAACGATGGTTCGAGCTGAAACGACGCGACCTGAAACCCAAGTCCATCAACAACTATGCGAGCCTCATAAGCGTGCACCTGTGCAAGTACGCGAACGAGAAGCTGGGCGAAGTGACCGCCTCGGCGGTGCAGCGCATGATAGCCAACATGCGCAACCTCGACGGCACCCCATGCTCGTACAACCGGCAGCTTGGCTTCTACAACATCCTTAACCAGATATTCAAGGCGGCGGTGGCCGACCGGCTGATACCCACCAGTCCGGTCACCAGCGCGGCAAGGCCGAAACGCAGGGACACGGGATTGGCCGGGGACCGGCGCACCATCAACGGGCCCGTGGCCGTGTCGGCGGACAGGCGCAGCGGCACGCAGGACCGCAAGGCGTTCACCGTGGAGCAGATGCAGGACATGCTCGAAGCGTCCTCCGACGACCTGTTTCTGGGGGCACGCCAATGGTGGCGTCTGCTCACCGGCATGAGGCAGGGGGAGATACTGGGAGCCACGTTGGACGATCTCGACCTGTGGCGGGACAAGACGTTGGAAACCCCGGACAGCGGCGAGATATGGATAGGCACCTACACGGTGAACTGGAAACTGGAAAGCCTCGACAAGGAGCATGGGTGTGGGGAGCCCGGCAGGGACGGAAGATACCCGTGCGGCTTCAAACGGCCTTCGAGCTGCCCCCGATACCGGTGGAGGGTGCCGGACGGATACGACATGATACACCTGTGCAAGGGGTACGCTTTGACGCCGCCGAAGTCCGCGAGAGGCAAGGTCGTGCCGATAATCCCCCAGTTGGGCACCGTCGTGCACCGGTATCTGGAGGCCACGGAGAATATCATCCCGAACCCGTACAACCTGATATTCAGGACGCGCGAGGGTATGCCGTTGGCCGCGTTGGATGACAGGGCCTCGTTTCGCGACCTCATGCGCAGGGCGGGCATACCCGACTACGAGAACCGGTACGGGCATGAATGCCGCAATTCCGTCGTATCGCTCCTGTTCCACATGAAGGTTGACCCCGGCATCATCCAACGCATCGTCGGCCATTCGAGCATAGCCATGAGCGAGCATTACCGCACTGTGCCCGTGGAGGATTTGATGCGAGGCATGGAGACGATAAGCGACGGGCTCGGCCTGAAGCAGATCGAATGGAAGGCGTGAACTGGCGCGCCGAAACTTGCCGGCCATACAATGGAAGAGTAAGTTAATCACCTTGAATGTCCAGCGGAAGGAACGTTACGGAGGCGCACCATGACAAGCATATTCGACGTGGCCGCTTACGTGCTGGACAAGCTCGGCGTCATGACCACCATGAAGCTGGAAAAGCTCTGCTACTATTCACAGGCATGGTCCCTCGTATGGGATGAACGGCGTCTGTTCCCCGAGCGATTCGAGGCATGGGCCAACGGCCCGGTGTGCCCCGACCTATACCATGCGCACAAGGGCATGTTCAAGATCACGCGCGGCGATATTCACGGCGACCCGTCGAACATAGACGAAGACGGCACCAGCACCATAGACGCGGTGTTGAATGCCTACGGGAAAATGGGAGCCTACCAGCTCAGCGAGCTTACCCACAGCGAACGCCCGTGGAGGGATGCGCGAGGCGATCTCCCGCAGGGAGCCATCTGCAACACCGAGATAACCGAAGCGGCCATGGCCGAATACTATGGGAGCCTTACCGACTAGTGGGCCACCGCAGCAAAACCAAGAGCATCAAGGCTAAAACCCCGAGCTCTTCAAAACGTGTGCCCGCGCATCACGTGGCGAAAAGCTATCATGTCCCCGAATCCGCCACGGAGATTCCCAAGGATTCCGTGAACCGTCGCATCGTATTCCGTTTCGACTGCGTTGACCTTGAGGCCGACTGCCCATGGTCGCTCGCGCACATGAGCGACGAGGAGCATCGGCTGCTGCTGTTGAAGATGCGTGACTTCGAAAAGGCCACGGTGGGCGAGATCATTAGCCCCTCATATCAGGCGTTCACCTGCTACCCTGATTTCACCCAATGCCCCAACCAGACGCCACAGGACCGGCTGGCGAAATACTATGAACGCGAAGGCGATGCGTTGGCCCGGTTCCGATTGGGTGGAACCGAACGCCTGTACGGTTTCCTTGTAGGCAACGAGTTTCACATTCTCTGGTGGGACCCGAACCATGAGGTATGGCCCTCCACTAGGAAACACACCTGACCATCATATTGTAGTGGTATACAAAATGGTCCCGTCCTCCGATACAGGAGAACGGGACCATTAATGCCATTATGCTGTGGAATCAGGCACTGGCATGTCCAGCTAAAGGATATTCCCAGCCATGTCCGCTCTCATTGCCATAGACCAAGTATCCATCCGTTGACGGAAGATCAAACAGCACCTTGCCTTGAGCCTTCACCCCTTGGCCTATTATCTGGGGAAGCCGCTGATTTTCGGGTAGGCATGTGTAGGTTGTTATCTTTGAACTGGTTCCATCGAGATTGCCGTTCCACTGGGTGCCATCATTTTGAATATACGTCCAATAGCCGGGAGCGCCCAGTCCCAAAGGCCCATAGGAATCCGAATCAAAATCGGAAGTTGTTTCAACGGTGATGTCCAGAACGACGAAATGACCGTTTGCAGGGCTTGTTTCAGCTCCTTCGTAAGCCGGGACGCATGGTGCGTCAAGGGTTATGTTGGTTACGGTCCATGAAGCGAGTAGGGTTTTGTCTGCCTGACTCTTATAGATGCTGGCAGTGTCGCCTATTCGTTTGATGAGGTTGCCTCGGCTGCTTGTCTTGGGCTTCTCCGTTTGCTGAGGTTTTGCCTTTTCCGGTTTCTTGTAGTCCTTGGACGAGGCGGCTTCATCAGTATTATTGCGGATTGCTGTGTTCACGGCAACGGCAACTCCTACCGACAGCGCCACCACGACAATCGCCGCAACCAGAAGCTGCCACCATTTCAGGGTGACGGTACCCTTGCTTTCAGTCTTGTGCGATGGGTCCGGTACGGGTGGTTGTTGTGGCTCGCTCATTATTATTCTCTTCTCTTCATTGGTTGGGTACCTCTATTGTATCCATTAAGCGTGTTGTTCGATTGCGATTATCGACATTGAGGTGCATAATCAGAATCATGGAATCGAACAAATGTTCTATCGGATTGACGGAACCGCCGTCTGAGATGAGCCTTGCTCGAATCAACGTGAACGAAAAAGAGGTCCGCCCATCCCGCGAAGAACCGGCGAACCTCTCAGTATTGCCACACCACCAGAAGGAGGCGCGACATGAGCTAGTCTAACACTATTCGACTCGCCTGCGGCCTACCGAAGCGGCTATGAGGGCAAGGGAATCAGGAAGCCCGACCATCGGCGCGATGATATCCAGCTCGGAAATCAGGAATGACTTTTTTCCCGTCAACCGATCGCTGACATAGGACTGGGCCTTTCTGCCTATCGCTTTTGCGATATCCACCTGAGTGAGATGCTTGTCCTTCATTCTCGCGTCAAGGTATGCACCTATTGCGATATCTGTGTTTGAGATTTTTGCGTTCATAACAAACAGTATATCTCATATAACATATCTTGTCGGGCGTGTCGTTCTTTGACATATCTTAAATAAGATATATAGTTATAACCAGCAAATCGGAATACGGTACAAACACATTGTTGAATATCGTATATAAGATATGGAGACTTCATGGACACCAACGCATTCATCTCGCAGGCAATATCGGTACGCCTTCTGCGAATCAAGAAGAAGCAGTACCAGCTCGCGTCCGAACTGAATATCGACCAGACAGTGCTCAGTCATTACATGACCGGCAAAAGCTCTTGGAACGCCAAGGTAATGGACCGTATTGCCCCTCTCCTCGGTTGGGGTTCTGCTGTTGACATCGCGATTGCTGCAGAAGAGGAACGAAAGATTATGCAGTCGATTCCCCCTTCTGAGGCTCCCAAGTTAGAAGCTGAGAAGCGTCTTTCTAAGTCTCCTGAATTAAAGGTGGCAGCATGAGTCGTCACAGTGAAATCACGGTCGGGGCGACATTCCCGGAGGACTTTCGGAAAAAATTTCTTGAACTTGTCGGGGAGTTCGATGACACAATGCTCCCCGAGCAGACGCCAAGCATCGAGTTCGACTGGAACGGCAAAGGCGAAGCGCTTATCACCTACCGGAAAATGGTGGTGGTGGACGCCGCCAAAGCAAAGGAATGGATTGACGGCGCTCTGGCGCATGTCAGCGAGCCGGGGGAACAAGAGCCGTCACAAACTCCGTCTCCCCGTTCGAGAAGCGAATAGACAACCCCTTGTGCCCGGACAGGAAAGAGCTGGCGGCTTTCAACTCCAAGCTCTCTCCCGGCTTCACCACGAAGGGAAGCTCCTTGCCCGAATCCCACGGACGAGCGAACGGACTGACGTTTCCTGAGTAATCAAGAACTTGAATCACAGTCAACGGCTTGTCTGAGATATTGCGAACCGCATAGCATTCACCGTCCGCACTGTAGGGCTTACTCCAATACTCCATATTCACCTCCTCTCCGAAAGAGAACACCATGAACACATCAAATCGTAGCCCAGCAGTCAACGAGGCGAAGAATGAAGCCCCTGAGATTTACAGCGGAAAGGTAGGAGTAGAGATCGTACCGGACATGCGCAAGCTCAGGAGCTTCGCCAAGGACTTCATCGCCCTCGTGGACAGTTACTGGCCGGAGGAAACAGGTAGTCCCTTGGCCACGCAATCCAGGCAGACCGGCAACTGTGATTCGCCTACACCGGACATGTCCTCGACTTCGGCACCACAGTAATAGCAGCGATTGCCGTTCTGCTCCTTCACAGCACGAACGGCCATCTGTTTCAACCGGTCATCGAAGTCCTTATTGAACTTGACGAAAGCCATATTCACCTCCTCTCAATGAATCGAGACATTATGAACACTTCGAATCGTAGTCTGACCATCACGGAAACCGAGTAACCCATGTTTGGTTTCAACAAACGTTCCGAAGAGCCGGAAAACCTGTATGAAGAGCCACCCGTACCGGAGATCAAGCCATGCCCCATCTGCGGCAAGACCCCATCGGTCTACTGCGCCGGATGCTCAATGCTCGGAAGCGGTGCCAGCACCAGGTTCTGGAATTGCCGGTGCATCGACTGCGATTATCCCAAGCGTCCTTCCGGATTGAGCGTCAATTACTGTAATAAGGCCGACGTTGCCGACCATTGGAATGAGTTGGCGGACCGGTCTGAGAAAACACTGGACGCACCTCTTCCCGAATGCCCCATCTGCAATAAGCGTCCGACGCTTGTAGAGATCGTCGGCAAAGGAATGGTCTACGACTGCGGATGCGATTGCGCGAGTATTTCAAGCCCCTCCCTCAACCCGATAGAAGTTAAGAAAGACTGGCTGAGAGAAGCCGCCCGCAGAGCGGACTACCTGAGAAGGCTTCGCTCCTGCACGGATGTGCTGTCAAGAAATTAACAAGTCTTGCCGCAGTGGGTCGTTTTTTTATCCACCTATCGACTACAGGCAAATAAATACCATACTGCGATCTGCTGCGGCAACCATCGGCCGGAACCCTTCGGGGTGTCTGGACACGCACCATCGCCGCCACACCATAGGACTCGTCATCCATCTCTCAGAAACCAGAAACACGGTGGCGGCAAGGACGTTCTCGGTTCGAATCCGAGTCCGGCCACGCGGAAAGGACATGTCATGAACAGGAAAACGTATGGGGCTCACTGCTCCGGCTGGCAGCATTCACCTGATGAACGCCGGCACCGGCATGAGAACACGAAGACAATCACTTGTCTGACGTTGGCGGCGACCGGGTTCCTGATTCTCTCACTGCAACCCTATGCGGGCCCGTGGAGCATTCTCGCAGGCTTCATGTGCTGTTCGCCCGTCATGCTCTCGTTCGCATTGTCGAAAGGAACACAAAAATGATCTGGTTCATACTCGCCGTAATACTCCTGCTCATCGGAGTCGGCATGATAGCCGTCGCACTCGCCAACGGTGGCGACGGAGCCGGTTTCGGCTTCATTCCCATCATCGTCGCCGCACTGTTGATGATTCCGGCATGCCTATACTCGCTGGACGTAGGCGAGGTGGCCGTCATCCGCAACATGGGCGGCTCCGTCGCCGGTCATGCGGAGAACGCGGGCTTCCATGCGAAGGCGCCGTGGCAGTCGGTCATCAAATACGATACGCGCAACAACCTCATCAACTTCTTCAAGGACACCGACTACAAGTACGACGGCGGCAGCGCGGAAGGCAAGGAGATCACGGTCAACGACCGTAGCGGTGCCAGCGCGAACATCGACATTCAGGTCAACTATTCGCTCGAACCGTCCGCCGCCGAAATGCTCTACTCGGAATACGGCAAGCAGACCACGTTCACGCAGAACTACATCGGCAACGACCTGCGCAGCGTGGCCCGTGAAACCTCCGGCAAGTTCGACACGATCACGATGCTCACCGACCGTGGCAAGTACACGAAGGCCGTGCAGGACGCGCTCACCTCGAAATGGAAGAGCATCGGCCTGACCGTCGAACAGGTGTCCGTGCAAGACATCCGCTACCCGAAGTCCATTACCGACAGCTACGCGCAAGCCCAAGCCGCCGAGGTCTCCAAGCAGAAGGCGAAGAACGAGCAGGAGACCGCGAAGGTCGAGGCCGAGACGAAGCACATCAAGGCGCAGGGCGAGGCCGACGCGAACAAGGTGCTGAACGATTCCCTGACCGACAACGTGCTCCGGCAGCATTACATCGACGCTTTGAAGAACGCCGACCAGCTGATCGTCACACCCGAGGGCTCCAACACCCTCATCCAACCCAAATGATTCTTCCGGGCGGGGTTCTTTATTCCTTTACTTCCTCGTCCGGTGGCAGCCAAGCGCATGGTGCCGCACCTACGAAGCCTTCCAATGGTCATGGACTTCTCCAAGGTGCACCGGGTTCGACTCCCGGCTTGGCGCTCAGAAAATTTAACCCCTTCGCGTCCTGCGTCGAAACCAGCAAAACAAGGGTTTCGGACGTGTCAGCACCGGCGTAGAAGGACAACCAAATAATCAAGCCCAGTGGAGGGAAACAATCATGGAACTCACCCCATTCGACCGTATGGGACTACTCAACATGGAGGACGCCGACTGATGGCATCTGATTTCAACTCCATCGCCAAAGCCATCCGTTATCTCGGTGATTGCGTCCGTTATCTCGCTGACAAGTATGTGGCCGTGAACGATCGCGTGTACTCGGATTGGAACGAGGCCTCGAAGGTCGTGGGAGACGTTGGCCGTGACCATGTGGCCGATTATGCGGAGGCCTCTCACAAGCAGGGTAAGTCGCGTACTTGGCGTCACAGTCACCTGATGGAACGCGAGGAACAATTGTCCATGCAGTCGAGGGGTTCTCATGTTGACCCCGAATGATGTCCGGCATAGAAAGTTCCGCACGTATCGTTCCCTGCTTTACGGAGAGGTCTACGACGCGGAGGACGTTGACGATTTTCTCGACTCGGTGGCCGACACCATCAAGGTTTTAGGCAAGGAAGTACTCAAAGCAAGAAAGGAGTGGCAATGACCGTCGAGCAGATGGCCGATGACGATTACTTCGCGTTTGACGCGGTGGACCAGACCGCGTTGAAGAAGTATCTGGTCAGCCCGTTGGCGTATTCGCAGTATCTGACCGGCGAGCATTCGTCCTCCCCCCAGTTCGAGTTCGGGAAGGCGGCTCACAGTCTCATATTGGGCAGTGGCCCCGAGGTGCTGGTGAAACCGAACCTACGCACCAAGGAAGGCAAAGCTAGGTATGCGGAGACATTGAAACTGCATGAGGGCGAGGATATCGTATGGCTTTCCCCCGATGATGTGGAGAAGGTCGAGGCCATGCGGGACATGGTTGGAGATTTCTTCACGAAGCTGGATGGTCAGCCGGAGGTGGCGATGATCGCCGCCGACCCTGATACCGGATTGTTGATTAAGGGCAAGGCGGACTGGTTGCCGTCCACTCCCGACCCGGATGGTGTGCTGCGTATCCGTGATTACAAGACCACGGTGAAGTCGCCGGACGAGTTCGAGCGTTCCTGCTGGCAGTACGGGTATCACATTCAGGCCGCGTTCTACATGCGTCTCTACCGGTTGACGATGCCCGAATATAAGGGGCCGTTGGGTTTCGAGTTCGTCGTGCAGGAGAAGAACCCGCCGTTCGACTGGATGCGCTACGAGATTCAGGAGGATTCGCCCATCATCACCGAACTGGCGGAACCGAAGATAAACCACGCCTTGCAGGGCATCAGATGGTTCCGTGACAACACGGAGGACCCGTTGGAGGCCATGAGGGCCTACGGGTTGCCTAAATACCCGAAGGATGTCGTGTTCCCCGACTGGAAGCTGTTGGAGGAAGAGGAGGAGATTGAATCATGGCGGTAATTAAGAAGGACGCTCGGGGCGGTCGTGGCACGTATGCGACCCTGGCTCAGGTCGTGAACTATGTGGACGAGCAGGGGTTCGACCTGCAATGGCCGACCCAGTTGGTTGACGGACGCCTGTATGTGGATACGGCCGTCAGGAAGAAGGGCACGGACAAGTGGATTGCCAGTAATTGTCTTATCCCGGTCGAGGTGGGTGATTCGCGTGGCATGAGCGTCATGCAGGCCCTCGGTTCCGCATTGACGTATGCGCGACGATACAGCACTTGCGGCGCGTTCGGACTGGCGACCACGGATGATGACGGTGAGACGAGCGGCTACAAAAAGCGTTCTGTCAAGGGTATGACCGACGAGCAGAAAACACAGATCGACCGGATTCTTGAAGACTGCAAGATTCCGGTGGGTCAGGAGAACGGTTTCATCGGCAACGTCCTGCAAACGCGGGTCGCTTATGGCACGTTGACCGAATATCAGGCGCAACGGTTCATCGACGCTTATCGACAGCATAACGACAAGGTTAAGGAGGCTCCCAGTGAGCAGTGAGATTGGTTTGAACGACGTGAAGCCGGGCATGTGGGTTGAGTTTGATGATGCGGACGGGCATTATGCGGGCGAACTGCATGAGATGAAGAACCAGGAAAGCATGGTGGACGTTCTCATCATGAGTATGGGCCATAAGCCGCCACTGTACATCGAGACCGAGGATGAAGGCAATCTCGTGGTTTTCTTGGATTTTGGCGATGGGTACAGTACCGGTTCCGCTCGGAACGTGCATGTGTACGAGTCGAAGCCCGAGACGGAATCCGTCAAGCAGGCTGAAGATGATGACAAGAAACCGTTCTGGAAAGGCAAGACCTGCGGGGAGCTGGAAGGGCTGCGTGTCAAGATAACGTGGAATAACGGCGACACGATGACCAGTACGCTCGACATGGTGGGAAACGTTGCTCATTGCGTCTCTCTTTCTCCCGCCATTCGTTCATCCTCGACTTTCGTCCCTTACTCCGGTATCAAGTCCATCGAACTGGTGGATGATGCTTTCCGTGAGCGTATCACCGATATCACGAAGGTTCGCCCCGGCGACAAAGTGGTGATGAAGAGCGGCAACGAGTACACGGTGAAGAAGACGGATTCTGACCGTATGGGCGGACAGACCCTGTGCCTGAGTATCGGGGAGCTCGGCTTTCCGGACGGGTGGTGGGTGGATGACTACTTTTTCCAATATGCGTACCGCGGACCGTACACGATGGATGACCTTCCGAAGGAGCCGGGCTTCTACAAGGCTCGCACCGAATCGGTGTGGAAGCATGACGGCAAACGTTGGATGCCGGTGCTCTCCCATGATGGCACCATCGCCCCCGCCTTCCCATGCCAGTCCCAATCCCGCAGCCAGTTCTTCAAGACCAGTGTCCGGGATGATCGTTTCCCGTTCACGAAGGTGGAGGCGAGCTTCGAGTGACTTTCACCCCGAGGCCGGGCTGCAAGTGCGCCAGATGCCTGTGGGCTCACGGGGACAAGATCACGCTCCCCCAATGCCCCACATGCGGTGCCGTTGATTGCGCCGGAGCCCAATCACACATGCTGGTCTGCAACAGGCGGGCCATGGAGAAACACAAGACGAACAATTACAGGAGGAATGCGTAATGGCCGGAGAACCAAGCATCGAGTTTACCGGATATGCGGGAGAGATCAAGGATTTTCAGGATTCCAGTATTCTCAACGTCAGCGTCCATCCGGGTTACACGGATAAGAACACGAACCAGTGGGTTGACAAGGAGCCTCAGTTCTATGGTGTGCGTCCCTTGTCGAATCAGGCGAAGGATGCTTTGAATCAGGTTCGCCAGTTGAAGTCCCAGCCGAACATGAGCGTGAAGGTTCTTGTGAACGGCAGCTTGTCCAAAAGAGTGTCGGAAAAGGATGGGAAACGGTATGAGAATTGGGATGTCGCGGCCCGCACCATTGCGGTGTTGAGCGCGAAACCCAAGGCCCAGCAGTCTGGTTTCCAACAGTCGCAGCAGCAGTATCAGCAAGGATTCCAGCAGCCGCAACAGGGATTCCAGCAACCGCAACAGCAGTATCAGCAGCCTACGGACCCGTGGAGCCAACCCCAGGACGAATACGGAAATGGGCAGATCTAACCCGTCCCAACACGTCAAGGATTTGGTGGACGCACGCGACCAATACCGGTGCGTCCGCTGCGGCAAACCATTCCATTGGAGCGGTTTCAGCCGGCATCATCGCAGACTCCGGTCACACAAGTGGCCGGGACTGCATGAGGCGTCGAACCTCATCTTGGCGTGTGGGAGTGGCGATACGGGATGTCATGGGTGGATTCACGCCCATCCGCGTGAGGCCATGAGCTTGGGGTACATCGTGAGCGGTTTCAACGATCACCCCGAACTGGTGCCGATTCTCACCGCCCAACATGGTTGGGTGCTTCTGGACGATAAGGGAGGTTGGACGCGATGCGAACCGCCGAAGCAGTAAGCCTGTTGTTCATCCTGTTCTGCCGTGACCCGCAGTTTCGGCGGGCGTTGTACAAGCTCGACCCTGTGTTGTTCAGCAGGTTCACTAATGGGGAGGTGTGGCTGTGAACGTTGATGACATGACCGATGAGGAGTTCATCGACTATTGCCGGAACGGCGGCGAACTGTCCGGCCTGATAACTGAACGTCATCCGAAATGCGATTGGTGCGGTGGCATGTGCCGGGTCGGCAGGGATGGCATGTGCCGGAACTGTCGTGTCAGGGAACGGCGTCGAACCGACCCCGAGTATGCGCAGCATCTGCGTGATCTGGCGAATCGGCGGAACGCTCGTAATCGTGAGAAACGTAATGAGTATGCACGCCGGTACCGGTCGGAGCATTTGGCTCAGGCTCGGGCTTCGGCTCGTAAGTATGCCGCCGCCCATCAGCGTGAGATGGCTGAATACCATCGCCGTTGGAGGTCGGAGCATCCCGAGAAATACGCCCAGTATGAGGCGAAGCGGAAACGTAAACGACAACTAGCCAAGGAGGCTGTCAATGAGTGAGAAACCATTCTGGGCAGGTAAGACCCTTATGGAGATTCAGAATCTCGATAAGCGAGTCAAGGTGACAATGGAGAACGGAGACGTATTCATAGGGAAGCTCGTGCGGCGTTCCAGAGACACGGACGGTATATGTAGCCTTTCGATGCAACTCGACGCGCATCGAACATATTTACACGTGTTCTCGGCTGAATCATCTGATACGCAGCCCATCATTCCCAGTTACGTCGATACCGTCGAATTGTTGGATGACCCCAACTACGAGCGTATCGAGGAGGCTGATGACCTCCAAGAGAAAGATATTGCCGTTATGCTCGACGGCAACCGCTACAAGGTCACAGATGTGGAAAAAGGCCGTAACCGATTCTGGGGTCGGGTATACGGCGCTGTCGGGCCGGAATGTATCGCCCTTGGCTTCAACGCCTTCACCTACGGACTCCGTCCGAAGCCCCGGCTTCCTGACAAGCCTGGACTGTGGTTGGACAAGGACGATAACACATGGGTGATGGGCGAGAATGCCTTTCCACTCACGTGTATTGATGCCGGTAATTGGAGTATCACGCGCCCGCAGTTCTCAACGGATAGCGTTCAGGTTCTAAATGCTGCACCGTTCCGATTGGCTAAGGCGGTGGAAGCATGAGCAATCGTATTGTGAAATTGCCCTCGGTCGAATCTTTCGGCCGTCTCACGCCCGACAAGTGGCTGGCCTTGAAGAATCTGGAAGAGAGCGCCGAACTGGTCGAAGCCTGCAAACAATACCTGAAAGCCAGCGACCCGACAGACCCGAGCGGCATTGGCCGGGAGTTCGATGATCATGCGAACTGCCTCGCCTGCTTCGGGGTGAACGTGGGCGGCGAGCTCGGCGATGACCGGGACAAGGCGAAAGCCGGATGGATAGGTTACGTGCGCGACCAGCGCCGCCAAGCCATGCTCGGCGAGCTCGCCGACGTGTTGCAGACGGTCGGCAACCTGATCACCGCGTTCGACATCACCGACGAGGAACTTGCTCAGTCTATGGATGATTGCCTTGTTCGCAATCAGGAACGAGGTCGACTGTGAGCATCATCAGCAGTGAGGCGAAGTGGGCTGTCCTCCAACGAGTTGTCCGTCTATCCCACGAGGAAATACGTGGCACGACCAAGGGCAAGGAATACGAGGCCGGTTTTATCGCCGGAGCCACGCGCCGGCCCACGAACGAGGAAATCGTAGCCGGAGCGAAAGCGTTCTACGAGGCGTTGAAGCCCGACTCTTACCCTCAATGGGATTCTGACTGCGCGTTGAGGGCCGAATACTACGACGCCATGCGACTCGCAGTCAAGGCAATGCAAGGAAAGGCAACGGAAGAATGAATCTTTTAGATGAAACCAAGGGTGCGATCTCACAAAGCGAGCATTCGACCGATGACGTTCGATTCGTAGGCTCCCGCGACGAGAAGCTGGGAATTCCGTGGAGTCAGGCCGAAAAGGTGCTCGACATCGATTACGACGACGGATACGGCTCTCAGGAGATAGCCGCCGACCTGGTCGTGGCGTTCACTGATGGCGGGTTCCTGCGCCGCGAGGAATACGACGGCAGCGAATGGTGGGAATATGAGCCACCGTTCAGAGTCCCGGAGACGCAGAAACCGTTCGGACGCGTGAAGCGGACCTATCCCGCGTACTCGCTTGAGGACATCAATTACCCGATGGAGGCAACGGAGGAATGAGCGACATGAGGAGCTTCATCAAGGTTGAGCACAGTCGTTTTACTTTGATTTTGCGCAAGGGGATGCTCCCGTTCCACTGGATTGCGGAATCCCACGTCTACCCGGACAAAGGTTATGTCACGGCGGTGCGGGAGCGCACCAACTACGGCGCTGTATGGGCATTGAGCAGTAGGGGCGCTCTCGATCAGGTCATGCTCTCGATCTGGGAGGACATCGAATGGTTGGACGAAAGGATGGACTGATGCGTGTGCATCGTCCGAGACTACAAAACCAAACCGAAGGAGACAACCAATGAGTGATTACAAGCAGCGGATGATCCGCGAACATCGAGAATTGCAGGAGCGTATCAGCAAGCTGGCGCACATGCTTGAGGGCTACGCGGAGGGCACGTTGGGCTTCACGCCCGCGTGCTCCTTCCAGCTCCTTGAAAGCCAATTGTACGCGATGGGGACATACGCGAACATCTTACAGGAGCGTGCGCGTATCGAACAGGTGGATTTGAACGCGCCTCTTGAGGGAGGTGAGTCTGGTGAGGTTCCACAGGATTAGCCCGTGTCCTCGTTGTGGGGGCAAGGTCAAGGCGAAATGGGAGCGGGACGGCGTGCAGTGGTTGCCTGAATACACGTTCTTTATCGTGATGTTCCGCTGCACTGTCTGCGGGCTCGGCTTCGAGGGAGGTTGTTCACGGAAGCCCGCCCCGTATCAGTTGCAATACAATATCGCCGCTTGGAACCGCATATGCAACGGTGATAAATGCTTCACGTTGACCTACATGAGTCAGGAAGACGGACGATGAAGTTGGAGACCAAGGAAGAATATCTGGTCGATTCGGCTATCGAGATGCTGTATCCGACCGTCACTTTCAATTCCTATGAGGCCGCTGTGAAGCATATCCACGAGACGCCGGGCACGTGGCGAATCACAAAAATCTATCGCACCCTACCAGTCGGCGAGGAAGTCACGGAGGCAGACGATGAATGCTGATGTGGAGCGGATTCGCGAGAGTCTGGGAGGCAGACGATGAAGGCGACGGACGTGGAGATCGAACGACGGTGCGGCATGGTCACAGGTGCCTCCTGCGGGAATGTGACCCTGAGCTGGATTCCCGGAGACGGCCGAAACGGCACCCGCTCATGGGTGCTGGCCACTCATGATGGCGACAGCATCCGCCGCATCCGGTTGAGCCGGAACGAGCTCGGCGACCTGGAGGACATCCTCCAATCAATCGCGAACGAGGAGAAGGAACTGCGAGGTGGACGATGAGCACTCTGGATATTTTGGGTAACACGAGCGAGCAGGCGGATTCGATACGTCTGATGCTCAAAGTGCGGGGCATGAAGGACGGTCGTTTCATCGACGCCGACCCGCTCATTATCCTCAAGGCCGACAATCATCAAGGTTCCGACAGGTGGGACGTGTATGTCAGCAAGACGGTGTATCCGACCGCCGAATCGTATGGCACGCTCGCCGGCGTGCTGAGGATGCTCGCCGACGACGTGGAGATCATGGCGCGAGAGAAGGAAATGGGAGGCGGACAATGAGTGACTGCTACTTGTGTCGTAAACCGTTGCACGGCGATAGCTCATCGGTGGACATCAAGCGCTGGGACCCGCGGCGCAACGTGTTCTTCGATGAGACGCGGCGGGCCTGCGCCGAATGCGTCCGACGTCGGAACGGATACCAATCCCGACGTGCCAAAGCCCGACGCGATGCGGCCCGCGTCCTGCTCAACAAATGGCTTGACAAACAAATGGAGGTGGACGATGAGTTGGCTTGATGACCTCTACCGGATAGTCGGCAAAGGCGACGTGCGGGACTCCGATTTCATTCTCAACGGCGAAAGCTTCTACTGCCCCCAATGTGGCAGACACCTAAAGGCCGCTACAGGAACCGTGAAAGGCTCCGAGGAGAAACGCTATCGGTTCAAATGCGTTGACCGAATGCATTACCGCACCAAATGGCATGAGTCGTATCAGGCCGCGTTGATGGAAATGATCGAGACGTTCGAGAAAGGGGAAAACGCATGAACGAGATTCAGCTTACGGACCATTTGACCGCGCGAATCAGCGCGGAAGGCACCTGCGGCCGTTATCGAGCCAGAATCTACGAGGACGGCGACTTCAGAGAGTCCCTGTACGCCATGAGCCTCAAACGTCTCAAGCGCAAATGCGAGAAGTATGCGAAGCGTGAACGCAAGGCCATCGCATATGTCGCCACGCTCAAGGAGGAATCATGAGCGTAAGTAGTCTCAAAACGCGAAGAAGGAATTGAATTGAGCGGCTGGCGTGACAAGGCCGCGTGCCGTGACATGGACCCTGACCTGTTCTTCCCAACCACGTCCAGCGAGGAACGATTGGCGCTCAAGGCCTGCGCCCAATGTCCGGCGATATGCGAATGCGCACGGTACGCGGCGGAACATGCCCTGATAAACGGCTACCCGCTGCAAGGCATATGGGGCGGCATAAACAGAAGCAAAGGCAAGAACTACAGGAACAACGAAAAGGAGATGTAGGAATGAGCATCGCGGACGATGAAGCCGAGAAGGCGTATCCGACCCGCCACTGGGAAGGAACGCATGTCAAGAAACAGTTTTACTGCGACACGGACGATTTACAGGAAGCGTACCTGCGCGGCCGCAATGCGCCACCGGCTGACGCCGAGATCGAAGCCGTGGCGAAACGGCTCCTCTGGAACAGCTGCAAAAGGTATGACGACGAATATGCGGCAAAGGACGAGGAAGAAGCATGGTATCGCGAAGGCTGCTTCCCCGGAGGGCAGGAAGACTATATCCGACAAGCCAAGGAACTACTCGCACTGGCGCGGAAGGCGGTAAACGAATGAGTCGCTATGGCAAGGCCGAAACACTCGCCATCGCCGCTGCCGTACTGTTCTTCGTACTGTTCTTCGCCTTCGTTGCCTATCTCGGCTGGGCTGAAGAAACGGCGAACACCATCATCCTCCGCGACGGCAGCCGATCATACGCATGCCAGACCAGCAGAATCTCACAAGCGCCACACAACTGCAAACCGGTCAAGGAGAAATCATGAGCATCGGATACGTGGAATGCGACCACTGAACCATCTGACTTGGAGCATCACCGACTATCGGGTGCGTATCAGCTCTAATTTGGAGAAGGGGGCTCATGTTGAGCAAAGCGAAAAGTAAAGCATGGCAACTGCTCATTGAAGACTCGAACCGTCCGGCAGAGGAGATTCGCTTGGCTACCGGACTTCGGGTCGATGTGATCGAGCAGATGCGCGGGGACGTGCAAAAACGACTACGAGACAACCCGGAGTTCTGATTATGAGACCGAGTTATCTGCCCGTCCAGTATGAGCATTGCCCGTACTGCGGAGGAATCTTGAACGTATTCGGGGACTGCGTGGACTGCCAGTTTCACGATGACCCGACTGAATGGTGGATGGACGAATGAGCCGACAGAAAGCCAAAGGCACACTGCTTGAATCCAAGGTGGTCAACTATTTGCGCGCCCGGTTGGGTGACAGCGAGCAGACGATACACCGTGAGGTGTTGCATGGCACGAAAGACCAGGGCGATATCACCGGTCTGCGTATCCACGGCCGGCCGGTCGTATTGGAGTGCAAAAACTACAGCACCTACGCTGGGAGACTCAAGGAGTGGATGCAGGAGGGTCGCACTGAGGCGGGTAACGCGGACGCACCTTACTGGTTCGTCGTGTTCAAGCAGAAGGGTCTCGGCTTGGACTCGCTGTCAAGCATGGACAACCAGCCCGTGCTTACCGACTTGAAGACCCTCGCATTGATAGCAGGACATGGAATCATCGAAGGAGACGAAGAATGAGCTACGACCTGTTCATAGTGGACAAGGATGTGCCGGAACCGGAATGGTTTGACGTATGCGAACGGGACGGCGAGCATGTGCGGACCGCTCATGGCCATTATTTCAACTACACGTATAATCTATCCGCGTTTTTCACCGATTACAAGGTCCATCCTAAGCATGACCTGGACGGGTTGACGGCCGGGGAGGCCGCAGCCCGTATCGACAAGGCGTTGAAAGACATCTACTTGGAACCATTGTATGTTTTGCGCGGCAAATACAATCCGCCGAACTATTGGGGCAGCGTGGACAGCGCCATCGCATGGTTGAAACTGATATACGACTATTGCCGGGAACACCCGGACTATATCGTGAGGGAACGCTCCTAAGGAGAAATGATGGAAGATAGGAAACTCGTTGATTTCGCCCGTTGGCTGAACGATCATCCGGGCGAATGGAATCTTTGGCCGTATCTCATTCCCATACAGGCCGACCGCAGGGATACCGTCGCATCGATGAGGCTTGTCATGGAACGCATCAAAAACCATCAGTACGACGAGTTCCGCGTGGACACCGTATTGCTCGAATACGAACTATTCAACGGTTTCATGGGCTTCGACAACGGTGGCGTGCATGAAAACGGTCTCGCGTTGAAGATGAGGCTCAAAGCATGACCGCGCGTGGAGATGACCGCAAACTCATGCACTGGATAGCCTCGCACGGCTACACGGTGGTACGCGCCGGCAGCGGCCACTGGAAGATATTCGATGACGGCGTGCTGCTCACGGCGACGAGCGGCACGCCCTCGGACTGGCGAAGCCGCCACAACTTCATACGAGATTTAAGGAGACGAACATGTTCAATCTAGCATCGAAGATTCGGCACTGCTGCCCCCTCTACGGATGTGTCCCGCTCATATTCGAATGGAGAGGCCGCTACATGTTTTTCTGCACCCACTTGGAAGCCCCTTATGCCGATACGAGAGAGGAAGCATGGGATAAGTGGTGCGGAATGGTTGAGAACATTTGGGAAAGGGACAGGAAATGACCTGGATCATACGAAATTCTGGAAGGCAGTAGCCGAGAACCGCAGTGAGAACGCGGTCGCTGCCCTCGAAACCATGATTGAGGAGACGGAATGAGTCTGGTGAGTTTAGATTTCAGGAAAGTGGTATAACGATGGCCCGCAAAGGATACATCCAGCTTGTCAACGGCTTCTACATGAATCGCAAGGTGCGAAAACTCAGGCACACATGCCCGAGCGCGATAGGTGCGTTCACGATGATGCTTACCTTCTGCGGAGATAATCTTTCAGACGGTCATATCAGTGAAGATGATGCGCTTTACGTGCTGGATATCACCGATTCAGAACTTGAGGCACTGTGCAATGTCGGCATGATCGAACCGGACGGGAACAACGGGTACTATATTCACGATTATCTTATACACAATCGCAGTCGCGAACAGGTACAAAAGAAGCGTGAAAGCAATGCTGAAAATTACCGTAAAAATAAAAACGAGGTAAAAACCTCCGATTCAGATGACTTTCAGACGGCTGAATCACGTCTGAATCGGGACAAACACCAGAACACCAGAACACCAGAACACCAGAATGAATTATCTAAAGATAATTCAACTCCCCCTACCCCCTCAAAGCCTGACTTCGATGGACTGCTCGACAGTCTTGAGCGTATTTACCCGACGAACAGGTTCGACGGGAAGACCTCTCAGGCTCGAATGCAGTTGGAAATCGAATGGCCCAAGATTGTGAGAGCTGCCGGCGAGGCTGACCCGCGTGAGTTTCTTGAAGCCAAAACCCGAGCGTATGTCGGGGCCACCGAGGAACGGTTCGTGAAGACGTTCAGCCGGTTCATCGGCGGGGAACTGTACGCACGCAACTGGGAGAAACCCAAACCGGAGACCCCAAGGGCCCGGCAAGTCCAGCCGGTCAAGTCCCGCAGCCAGCAGAATCTCGAAGCGAACATGGCGAAAACCTGGCAGTACATGACCGAGGAGGAGCGTGCCCGATACTCGCAGGGAGGTCTCAATGCTCAGCAAGGGTGAGGCGGCGGCGTTGTTGTCGCTGATTAACGCGCATCACGGCAACGCGCAGTGGGATGATGTTCAGCTTGACGCGTTTCATTCGGAACTGCGTTCGGATATCACGGCAGCAGAGGCGCGTGAGGCCGTTCGACGCTTCTACGCGGACAACAGCACGGGTCGCTGGTGTGGTTCCGGCGACATCAACGGCATCGTCCGCAAGCTGCGCAACGGTGCGAAACCGTCCGAAGCGCAGATAGGCCGGGAGTGCGAACGTCTGGGACTAGTGGAAGATCAGGCGTGGTTGTATCGCCGGCAGCGCATGATGGGCCGTTCCTCGGACGAGTCTCGACGGGTGGCGTTGGCCGCGCGTGACCCGCTGCGCTTGCCGCCCGCGAAACCCAAGCGCAGGCGTGAGGGCGGCGGTTTCAATCCGGGTTTGGGCGTGGCGTTGGACGAGGTTCTGGCGACACGCCGTCCGGCTGAATCATGACCGGTTTGATGGCATAATTGGGAGTTGCTGACACGTCCGAGACCTTCAAAAAAACCGAAGGTCAAGGTCACTATTGTCTTTTTCCACTGAAACTACGAGGCTCTGCCGCTACCACGGTTGCTGGCGGGATATCGTCACCGACGCGCCGTCACCGCTTATCGGACATGGCGTCGAACCGAATCTGAATCTCCTGTGCGACAAGCACGCCAGCCAGTTGACCGGCGACCTGCGATGGTTGGACCGCAGTCTGCCCGACCTGTGCGAGTATCGCATCAACCGCGCCTACGGGCACAAGAACGGTGGCGGCGGTCAATCCGGCACCGCTCCCGCACCGTTGCGCGAAGCCCTGCATGATCTGCTGTACGCGGACGATGACCACGGTTATCCGGGTTTGCAGGGCACGTTGTACGAGTGGATGCGCAGTCTGAAGATCAATATGCCCGAGTCCACGCCACTGTCGGACATGGTTTACCGTATCGCCAATCATCCGAAACTCGTGGAGCATTCCAGCACCCCCGTGTACGCGGAACTGGTTCACAGTCTGACACGCAAGCTGCGTCGTTTTCTCACGGACGATGACGGGGAAACCGTATTGTACGGCTCATGCCCCGCCGACAAGTGCTTGGGTCAGCTTTCCTGCTATGCGGACGCGGAGACGGCGAAATGCCCGAAATGCGGTTTCAGTATGCCGGTAGCCCTTATCAGGGCGGAACGGGTGAAACGTCTCCTCCAATCGGAGGCGGTGAGAACCCGCGGCGAACTGTTGGACATCATCAAGGCGTGCGGAATGCGCGTGAACCGCAGCACTTTGCGTAGTTGGATACATCGAGGCCAGTTGCCCCAGCAGGGCGAGGATGCGTACAGCAATCCGCTTTACCGGTTCAGTGACTTCTACCGTCTCGCGTCCGGCCTGTCGGAGGACGCGGACGTGTGGGAGATCATGCAGGTTTCGCAAAACCAATCCAAGGAAGGAGACAACAAGTGAGCAATCAGATTCAACCATTCGACTTCAACGGCATTCAGGTGCGTGTCCTAACCGACGAACACGGCAACCCGTGGTTCCTTGGAGCGGACGTATGCACCATTCTCGGTACGGCCACCAACCATATTCGGGAATACCTCGATGCCGATGAAATCACCAATATCCGTAGTACGGATATTGCTCAGAACGGCGGCAAGGCACCCGTTTTCGTGTCCGAGTCCGGCTTGTACTCCCTCGTGTTACGCAGCCGCAAGCCCGAGGCTCGCGAGTTCAAACGCTGGGTGACGCATGAGGTGCTGCCATCGATTCGCAAACATGGCGCGTACATGACCGAATCGACTTTGGAAAAGGCAGTCACCGAACCCGACTTCCTTATCCGACTTGCCACACAAATCAAACAGGAGCGGGCGGAAAAGGAGAAGGCCCAAGCACAGGTCGAACGGATGCGTCCCAAGGCATTGTTCGCTGACGCTGTGGAAACCTCGAAGACCAGCATCCTTGTGGGCGACTTGGCGAAAGTCCTGAAAGGCAATGGCGTGGATATTGGCGGCACTCGCTTGTTCGCGTGGCTGAGGGACAACGGATGGCTGATGAAAACCGGCAGCTCTCGCAACATGCCCACGCAGAAATCTATGGAATTGGGCTTGTTCGAGATCAAGGAAACCACCGTGGTTCACTCGGACGGTCACACGACCATCAACAAGACGCCGAAAGTCACGGGCAAAGGTCAGACGTTCTTCGTCAACAAGTTCCTCGGACACAGGGAGATTACTCAATGAGCATCAATCTTGGTACCACGGAAGTGGAATTGAGCTTGTACTCCAAGGCGCTTCAACTAGCCACGTTCACCGTGGAAGTCCCGGTGGTGGGCGAACTGGAACCGGACAGCGTGTTTATAGGTGACGACATGCGACCATGCGCGCACGCGACCGTGATGCCGCCGCCCGACGGTTCCGTCGAAAAGGCCGTTAGAGCCGGTGTTGAAGCGTTTCAGAAGGCGTTCAACGAGTCGATGGAATCGAGGGGCATGTGAACCGGCTGAAACGACTGTTGCACTTGGAGGAGCCGGAACCGGTCGAAAAACCGGAACCTGAACCACCGGTAGTGGAACCATGCCCCATCTGCGGACTCGTACCCAAACTGAAGCATGTGTGCGTCACCCGCAACTACCGCGACTACTGGCTGGAAAAAGACTCGTGGCAGCTCTTGGAATGGTGCGATCACGTCGAAAGCATCCTTTCGTTCGCCTCGTTTTTTGAAGACGAGAGTGTTCAGAAGTGGAATACCGGTTGCAGACGGTTGAAGGCAGTGGTTGACGAGCCGGTTCCCGAATGCCCCGCCTGCGGGGAGAAACCCGTCGTGCAAACGGACTCGGAGTCGGACATCCCCCAGCTTGTCTGCTCATGCAACGAACTGTTGAGCAATGTGGAGATAACAAACGTCTATAAGCGCAAACACGAGTGGATACGTCGTTGCGTGGCGTTGAAACGCAAGCAGGACAACGTGAGTGAAATGGAACAACTGATCGGAGAAACACAATGAACGGACATTATTCGGTTATCACGAATTTCGGCTGTCATTGGACATGCCCCTACTGCATCGTAAGGAAAACCGGATTGAACGTGCCGGTGACAGACATGCAGGCCACGCTGCGGACCATCAGCCGTGAAAGCGAACGCCACCCCATGAGGTTCCTGAGCTTCAGCGGCGGCGGAGACCCCCTGTTCCCCATGCGCGAGCCGGAAGCGTCGAAACGTGTCGCCTTCTACCGGGAGGCGATACGCAGGGCCGGAGACTGTCTTACGGAAACCGAGATGCACACCAGCTACTTCCAATGCGGACGCAACGTGGCTCAAGTCATGCAGCAGGTCAGGTTCAGCCGCGTGGTGTATCACATGCGTCCCACGAGCTTGTCCGATGACGTGGCGTTGGCATTGCCCCGCAAATGGTTCGACGGTCAGAAGGTGCGTGTCGTGTACGTGGTCACTCCCGATTTCACGCCGGAGCGTATCGACCGGATAGCCGGTCTCGTGGCCGATAGCAACGTGGTTGATGAATTGTCGTTCAGGCAGAAGGTCAACCCCGACAACACTATCGACCACACGTGCGAGGAGTATTTGAAGGCCGGCCATCAAAACCGCTGGTGGTACATCCAACAGGATGATTACAACACGTATGTCGTGAACGACCGGCTTTACACACGATTCAGCGATATCGGCAAGGAGGACCACAGGTGAGCAAGAAGATTCGCGTCGCATGGGAAGACCTACAGCCCGGCGACCTGATTCACGTCAAAGGCAGTACGAACGTGTACCAGTTCATCCGCTTTACGGAAAACAAGTGTCAGGCTGAGGTAGGCACTTCTGGAGTCTGCGCCGGTTGGGGAGGGCGGAAAGTCCGGGACAATGAAGGTAAAGTTCGTTACTGGTTCGAGACAGGCCCGACAGCTATGCTCGTGGTCTCGCTCCTCGGTTTCGCCTATGCCACCCGTCCCGCGCCTAAGAAGATTGGGCTGGCTGGCTATTACATGCCGTTTGATTCAGGTGAATACTGGCTGAAAACCTCTTTTGGCTGGTGTCGAATCCTTCTCGTTCTCAATAGGGTTGGCCAGCCCGTTCAGCCGTTAAGCGTGGGATGGTACGACGGAGAAGCGAGTCATTGCCGTACATTCTATTCATGGCACGAAATGGTCGAATGCCTCCACCCACGTGAACTATTGACCGCTGAGGAATACTACACGCGCAAAGCCAAGGGGGAACTATGACGACCATTCAGGCAGCAGGGCATGATCGCCTGCTGCAATGCGTGGGCCAGCTACATGATCGTGCACATGCTGACCGCTTCGCTGCATTTGGCCGCAATGACACCCGCATTGACGGAGCAGCTGAACCATGCGCGCAAAACCATTCACGGCGGGCAATGAGCGCGATCCCAATCATCCTGTTCACGCTCCTACTGGGGGCCGTCGCCATCATCGAGAATCGGAGAAAACATTGACCAAGGAACCTGAGACGCTGTTTCCCCATCAGAGGTGCATCATCGACCTGACCGAGTTCGCGCACAAGGTCAGCGTGGAAGTCCGCGTGTACGATACCGAGGAAACCATGCGGAGAGCCGCCTGCATCGACTCGGTGGAATCCTCCATCGAATCCGATGACCTCGACAGGCCGATTGGAGATGCCGCGTTCGAAAACGGTACAGCCGGAATCACCCTCATGCAGTCCGCGACAATCGACACGCAGACCAATGTGGTGAAATACGGGAACTCCCCCATGTGCGTGATCTATTTGAGCCGCGAACACCTGCTGCCGCATATCGTCAGCCATGAATGCGTGCATGCTGCGATGGGCTTGTACAACGCCGAGATTCTCGGATACCGACACAAGGCCAAGGCATGCAAGCACATGACGGTCTCAAATGAGCTTGTCGCATACGTGCAATCCGAACTGTTCCGCTGCGTTATGGAGTTCCTGGCCGATGCCGTTAAAACAACAGAAGAGGAACAATGAGCTACATCATCGACCGAACTAATTACCTCTTTTCCCCTAATGACTCGCCTTACAAGAACGCTCGTCTCGTGGAAGTCCACGAACCGTTTGAACGCCAACTAAGTAAAGGAGTCACCGAGAAAGGCTCCCGCATCGAGAAGAAGTGGATCACGGACGATGACCCGTTGACCGTCTATACGAACGAAGGCCGTATCGTCGTGCAGGACACCGGTTACTCAGAGTATCCCATCGGTATTGAGATCTACGACGATTACCGGGAATAAGAATGCCGTCCTAGTGTGCTTCCATGAGAGGCAGTGGCGGCTTCTAACAGTCTCAATAATAAAAACCCGTGGAACGACTCTATTCCGAGTGCTCCACGGGTTTTCTTGTATAATCGGGCCCACATTTATGGTTATCAGTTATTAGCATCGTCATTTTTTTACTCGTGGTAACCGCCCGTCAATTAGCACCGGACACGCACTAGTTCCAATCGACTGGGGCAAGCACCCGTAGGGTTTCGTCATTGTTGACGATCTCCCACAATCTCGCCATGTCATCGGCCTTGATCTGCGGGTAATCATCATTCCTGTCATAAACGATGTCGAAACCGTCCAATCCGGTGAGATAATCCTTGATATTGACCAAGCCTTTATCCTCAGCCTTATCGATGGTGCCGGTGGAAACGAGCGCGTCACCGAACGGGGAGAGTCGGGGGACGCCATGCCCCGAATACGTCCAATTGCCGATAATCACGTCATTGTTGGGGAATACGATGATTCCGCTCTCATTGTTGGTCGCGTCGAAAAGCGTGTCAAAGTCAGTCATAATAGCTCCTTGGGTATGGTTGCTAATTCCCAGAAGGCCACAAGTCCTATGGCTTTCTGTGTATCAAGATTTTGGTATTCCTTGCATAGGTCGGCGGCGAACTTGGCGAGATTATCGGGGGCAAGCACATAGTTCTCCCCGCTCTCCCCCGCCTCGTCATAGTATTTCCACACCTCATGCAAGGCGGCTCTCATACGTTCAGCGTCCATTGATTACCTCCTGATTCCAGTCCAACATGTCAGCGGCCAACCATTGCCCGCCGCCTGAAGCATTGGCGTACAGCCAAGCCCCGTAAGAGATTCGAGCCGCCTTATCGCGTTTAAGCCATGCCTTCAGCCATATGAGACGCAGCTCCCAGCGTGGTATACGCCGCCACAACTCGGTGTTGGTGGCGGGGTCGAAACGCTCATAACGGTAGATTGCGGTAATCAATTCGCCCACTTTCTCTTGACATGAGAGCCGTCCTCGTAATCGGCGCTGACCATATCGTTGTCCAGTTCGTCAATGTCCAACAGGTCTCCAACGCCGTTTTCGTCAACCCAGTCGCTCAACTGGTTGAACGTCAAGCCTTTCGGCGCGGTGACGTGACGCTTCTCGATCTGCGTCACGCGCTGGTAAATCGTGTAGACTTCGGTTTCTTCATCCATGATGGAAACTCCCTTGTTATTGTCCGGTAAAACGATTAACGGGACAATAGACAGCTCTAAAGTCCCGTCTAAATGCTGATTTATGTGAAAACCGCACCATAGAAAGCCCTATGATGCGGTTCTAAATGATGGTTTCTATAAGAATGACCCCATAGAACAAGTCCATGAGGCATGAAAACGATAACGGCTATACGCTTCGCCTGTATGGTGGAATGTCCAATGTGGCTTTCAACCCGTCGTTAACATGCTCCGCGTCCCTCAACGAGAGTCGTCCGAACCATTGTAGCAGTTCGCTCCTGTTGAAGTAGAAGCGTTGCGAACAGCGCACGAGCGACGGCTTCAACAGCCCCTCGGCCTTCCAGTCGAGCAGCGGCACGTCACCGGCCTCATCCCAATCAGTGTTGCCGGTTATCTTCGCCACGATACCCGACACCAGATCGCCGTCAACCTCGGTGATAACCACCGGACGCGGCTTCCCGATACCGGGATGGTCGGGAAACTCGACCCACATCAGCCACACGTCATACAGGCGCGGTTCATTTGGCGTACTGGTCATAGACATCATCCTCCGAATCATCCCAATCGGCGGGCAGTATCACATGGCCCTTCTCCGAACGCTCGAACATGTATGCATTGTGAACAGGCGGCACCGGATAACCGTCCGGCGTGTGTCGCGTCGGCTTGAACGGCAATCCGTTGTCCACCAGAGACTGGCGTAGGAACATGTTGACGGCGGTGCTCAGGCTCATGCCCATGGAATCGTAGAGCGCGGCGGCGCGCGCCTTGACGTCATCATCGACATTGGCTACCAGCTTACCCATAACAACCTCCTTAATGGTTAACAGATGGTATCAATCATATACCATATTGGGTTAGGAATGAGATATGAGTTTTCACCAGTAGATTCTGATTTCAGCGTCACTGCCAACCCAATTGTCAGGCAAAGCGGGGAACACTTCGCGCCACTCGGGTGTGAGACCATCCCGAAACTCGTCGTAATCATCCAACGAGAAATAGTCGCATTCATCGTAGCCATCGTCATGGCTGACACCTGATTCCAGCGCGTCCAGCATGTCAACCATATCCGAAGTGGCATTCGGATACAGCCACGTATGCACGGTATCCTCATGCCTCCAGCCTTTCAGCGGCGTCGAATTGCCATAAACGGTGAGCTTGATTGAAGCGCTCATAATAATCTCCTAAAGAAATATTGATTTGGCTTGTAGCAAAAAATGGGTTGCCGCCCAGCGGAAGTGAGGAAAAAGCTGGACGGCAAGAACTTAGAACAGCGGCAAAGCAAACCGCTTGTCGGGTAAATCGGTGGCGTTCAATGCCGCCAAAATCAGATCAGACGTGTGAAGCGGAATGTTGGCGCGCACCGCCGCGATATTATCCGGCGTATACGCATAGCCAGAGGACTCCAGAACCTCACGAATCTTGCTAGTGGGTATCTTGACTTCCATCATTCCCACCCCAGCATGTCGTCGATGCACCAGCCGATAGCGCACTCATACCGGTCATACGTGGTGGAATACTTCTGTGAGAACGCCTCACGCGCCCTCTTGTCGAGCATGTCCAACGACAAACCGGTTTCGGCTATCTGCTGTTCCGCAGTATCGAAGTCCGGCGCGGTGTATGGCTTGTCCAGCTTCAGCATGGCACGACGGCGTAAATCATCGATAAAACCATGCTGGCAGTCGAAGATATCCGCCACGCTATCCGCGTTATCGGCGGCCATCTCGTAAGCCGCCTGCAACAACAGGCGTACGGCTTTCTCCCGAATCTCGCTCATGTCACGCCGCCTTAACCCACTTGTCGCGGACGGTAGCCACGTAATCGGCCACCGCCTTTTCCAACTGCCTGTCACTGCCACGCTCATAACGGGCACGGTAGGCGACAACGCACCTGCCATTGGCCGAAGCAACGTAGGCCACCTTGCGGCCCTTGCTGGTACGGAAGTGACGGATAGGGCCCAAACCTTGCAATTCGGGGCATTCCTTAGCCATCATCAGGTCAGGCATCGTACAATAGGAGACGGCGAAACTGTTCACCTTCGGCGGCACTTCGGGAATCTCCTGTGTATCCGGCGCGGGTTCATCATCCATGAACTCGTCTTCCAATATCGCGTCCTCGGGCATAGGCACCGGCCACTGAACATTGCTCGTGAAGCGTTCCTCCTCACACTTCCAGTTTGCATCGATCGATGGGTGCGCGACAATGCCGCCAACCGTTTTAGCGTCCATTCCGGTAGGTACCGGCACCGGCACTGTCTTCATACGCTCGGAATCGGGTATGAGCATCCAACCATGCTCAAGGTCAACGGAGCTTGACCTCATGCCATTCAAAAAGTCCTCATACTGGACTCCCTTGGCCTGAACATTCCACGCCGTGCCCTGCGAAGTCTGGGAAAGTGACCAGACTCGTCTAACCCGAGCGTTCACATACCGAACATCATATTTCGAGCCATCCTTGCGCAACCGCACCCACATGCCGCTCACGGCATTCACGTTACGCGACGGGTCATTGGTCAGCTTCTTCATTTTGGTTTACCTCACTTGTAAAGATTCGATTTTGATTGATTTTCTGGAATGAGTAGGCGGCTAGAAGACTCTCAGCATTCACCCTCTTCGGTGGCTTCGGTGTAGAAAACGTCGTCCATTTGGTCATTGTTGAAACGCTCATTGATGTAATCGGAAATTGCCTTACCGGTATCGTCTTCGTTAATTAGCTGACTAATGCGGGTATGGCTCACACCGTTACCGTCCAAAATGTAAGCGTCTTGCGCCCAACCATCTTCATGCTCGAAAGCCTTGTTATATTCGGTTTCCGTCACATATCCCCAGTCGCCAAGGCGATAGATGCCCTCATAGGGTTGGAAACCGTCATAGCGCGTCAATGGCGATAGTTTTTCGTCAACACGTTCCACCATGTCGGCAACATCTTTAACGGTAATGGACATTTTGAATCTCCCTTAAACAAGAGGGGCACGGCCACAACGCCATGCCCCACAACGATTTATTAACGATGGACTCGCACCATGTAGCCCCTACCCCACGGGACTAGCTCCACGGGATAACCTTTGGCCTCATAATGCGATTGAGTGGCAACAGCCACGGGAAACGACTTGCAACGGTAATGGTCAATCATGGTCGATCACTCACCCATATACGCAACTGGGTTAAGTTGCATGCCGATACGCCGCCATGCCCTGACCAATTCGGCGGTAGGCGCGTACCGTTCGACAGCCGACCGGCTACCGTCGTACCGTGCGGCCATATCATTATCAAAACCGATAACAGTATCGGCCATGATATGACGCGCCTCTTTCGACGTGATGGCCTCACAATGCCAATTGCCATCAAACACGTCGTCGGCAACCCAAGCGTCACGCTCAGCCCTCGACTCGAACACGTAGAGCTCACCCGGCCATGACCCGTCATCCCATGTCGCGCCGATACCATAAGCCCAGCGGAAAGCGTAGAAGTAGCGTGCCATCATGCCACCGCCTTAAACTCATGCGATTGGATGAAATCGTTGCGGCTGCAGACGTTCTCAGGCGGGAAAAAATTACTCGGCCAGAACGTGAATGCACCGTCCTTGAAGTAGCCTCCTTCAATCCACTCGAAACGCTTACGCCGGACACGCCGAACGGTAAGCCAGACGGTATTGTATTTATCGAACGTCACCGTCTTGTCAGTGGCTTTGACGATAACGTAGATGTCGCCGGCCAACGATTGGGCCGACCAGCCAACGTGGAAGTCGCTTGGATTCAGTATTTCTTCAGGCATGGCACACCTCCATTAGTGTGATATAGGATCTATAGGTTTGATTGATTGAAATTGCCCGAATGGGCGGGAAGCGCGGATTAATGCGCCGCGCTATCGCAGTCAAACTGTCTTAACGAAAGATTCGGGCATGTCACGCCGGAACGTGTACCCGTCGAACATATCGCCGTGCATCTCCTCAACGGCGAACCCATTGCCGCGCATGAAGTCCAGGAACTCACTCATGCCCATGCCGCCAAAGCACAGCTCATACCCGTAATCGAGTTTGTTGACTACGCGCGTGACCTGACCACTATAACCGGTGTTCACGTTCAGTTTCGGCCACATCATGAGTGTCTGCATAAGCGGGTTATCTTTCAACGCTAAATCAACTGCCGCACTCTCCTTGTCGTATCCACAGCCTGACACGGTACCGTTAGTGTAGTCGCCGCGAATGCCGGCGAGGTTGGCCCAGACTTCGGCACGCGGGTTACTCCCCCACATGCGTGACCTATGCCAGTCAACGTTAATCCTGAAAACAAGTTCCACACACATTGTGAATCTCCCTTGAATTGATGAAGCGCGGAGACAGCCGCGCGACTGATTGAATCTGATTGAAAGTTAGTAGCGTTCGTCGATTAGAATGCCGTCTTGGTAGATGTACAGGCCGGTACCGCGTCCGTTGCCCATTCGAGCACTATCCCAGTAGCAGAGTCCAGCTTGACCCGAGCCGTCTTCGTTCTCACATTGCGGGATGTTCGCGGTATCACTACCGCAAGCGGACAGGGTGAAAAGTGTGATTAACGCGGCTGAAGCCGCCAGAATTTTACGCATGGTTCCTCACTTCCATGTGAGGCGTGCTAAGATAGCACAGCCTCGATTTGATTGATTGGTTAGAGAACTTTCAACTTAAGGCACGCGGCTAGGTAGTTGGCGCTACTTAGCCGCATTCTTTTAACGCATCAGGTCGCTCGGTTGGCAGTTGAGTGCACTGGATATCTTCAAAGCGTTTTCAAGAGTCATGTTCCGAACGTCTCGCCGCCCGGTCTCATAACTGCTGATGATTGTTCGCGCTATTCCAGTGCGCTTGGCTAGCTCAACTTGTGTTAAGTCGGCTTGTTTGCGCAGTTCCTTAAGTCCCATAGGCTTACCCGCTTTCTCTAGTAGTAGGTAAACCAATTATGACAGCAAAATGTATCATTTGCATGTAGGGAAACACTGTTAAGTTCTCAAACTTGCTTTTGCCTTGCCCGATTGGGCTTGATAATTGATAGCATAACGTATCATTTTGGTTTAAACAAATCGGCGTGTCGGAAAACCAGCACGCCGAACAGCTCACACTGACGCGAACTCACGCACCAGCGCGTGCCGCATGATGTCATCAGCGGACACGCCACGACGTTTAGCGACGGCATCCAACATGGCCGACATGTCAGCGCTTAACGAAAACGTCCGACTGACAGCATCCGCCTGAGCGACAGGAACGACAGGCCCGGAATACACCGCACCCGGCCTTCCGCCGAACTCGCCGTTATCCGCATCGTCGGCCCACTTGTCCAACATGTCATCAGTGACCACACGGCCACCCTTCGCAACAAAAGACATGACACTTCCTCCTTTACAAAAGTTTCAGTTCCCGCAGCACCTTCGTCGTCGCACGCATGGCATGGAACACATGCCAACGATCCGACTCATCTAGTACCGCCACCATTTCCAGCAAACGCCCGTACTCGTCGTATCCAACCGCCACATAACGCAACGGGTCGGTATCCTCACGCGCCATAAACCGCACGACGTTCGACCATGCCACGCGCACCGAATCAGCGGACACGTCGGGATGTCGAGTCTGGATACGCGGGTCAACGACGATATCGCCAACCGGCACGGCTCACCACCTTTCGATATAACAGGTTCCAGCGTATCCCGTCCACCTTGGGACACGCCATGAGTGCCTAGACTATGGGGTAAACCCAGTGAGTTTAGGCCGACTGCACACAACGCCTACAGTCGGGCGAAGAATTGATTAGGGCACGCGCCCGCCTACTTGGCGGCGCTTTCTTTCGGCTCACTAGGAGCCTCAGCAAGCGCAAACATCTCGGATAAATCGTTAGCCATCTTGCGCCGCCCCAACGCACGTAACCATTTAACGGCCATCTCTAACGTCATGTTTTTTGTATCGAGATGCCCATTCTTGTACTTGGATACCGTGGTACGAGGTATGCCGATTTTATCGGCTAACTGTTGATTATCCAGATTCTTGCTGTCTTGCAATTCCCTGTAGTCCATGGCCCACCTCGCTATCTGTTTCAGTGGGCCTAATTATACCTTTGGCTTATTCGCAGACGGAGTTTCTGATGCCATCGCGCCGCGTTCTCTCAGCGGCCCCCGCACTACTCGCAAGACCTCTGCCTTGCTTCATTATCCCTCACCAGTCCTTGACTGGGTATCGGTAACACTATTCAATTCTCAAACTCTCATGTCACTCGGGATAGCTCTCACCTATCACCGGGACTTCGTGCGCCGCTGGGACTCGAACCCAGTACCCGCCTATCGGCGGCGCTGTCAGTAGTTGAGCTCGGCCCACACTCGGTCGAACTTGCGGTAGAGCTCGGCGGGGTATTCCTCGTTGTCGTCCATCTCGATACCGAGGGCTATGGCCGTGATGTCCAGCACGTTGTCATAGGTGCAGGGCTTGCATACCGTGGCCAGGTCTACCGCCGCTCTAAAGGCTTTGGCTTTAATCTCCGTGGTGTTCATCTCGGGGTTCCTTTCTTGGTGTTCCGTGGTTGATGGCTATCACTATACGCGGTCCAATACTGGAACGCAAATCAATAGCGATTGAACCACCCGTAAACCATTGCAAACACTAGCTTCACTCGGCGTGTCGAAACCACCATAACCACCACAAAAACCGTCAAACCACAGAGCCCACGCGCCCATACGCACACGCCTACGCGCGTACACGCGCGGATACGCGCATACCACCACTAACCAGACACGCCGACACTGGCACACATACCCCCCATAGGGAGGGTACCCACGGGAAAGCCCCGGGGCCGCTGCGACTCTAGCTCTGACGCTGGATGCGATTGGGGGCTATTGTGGAAAAACCGTTCGTTTCTGTGATGAGTGATGTTCTTTCACATTTTCTTCACTGCAACGCTTGCCGCAACGCTTGTTATGAGTAAACTGTCGTGTAGATAGATTGTCGGGGAATGGAGTGAAGCTCAGGTCCCTGACAAGACGAGGCCCCGCAGTCGCGGGGTTTTCTTTTATCTGCTTGGTTGCGCCCGTTTGAATCAGATCAACACAACAATTTTGAGATATAGCTTCGGCGATGTCTCTTCCGGGTTCGTTATGTTGATGCCGTTTTCTTGAACCGGCGGGTGTGGCCTTTGGATGGTTGGCAGAGTCTGGCTGATTGCAGCGGCTTGCTAAGCCGCCGAACGCCGTATCATCGGGGTTCCGAGAGTTCGAATCTCTCACCGTCCGCGAGGCATTGGGGGTCGCTCCCTTGATGCTTTATGAGGTTGGCTGAATAAACCCGGATTGCATGTATGCCGGGTTAAGGCTGCGTCACGGCTTAGCGGCGCCCTTTAGCGGGGGAAGTGTGACGAGGAACGCTACAGCGGTACACAATTAGTGCATCACATGCTCGGCGTTGGTGGTAAAACGCAATCCACCACCTCGCAATTCTTAGCTCATCTACATGTCGTAGAAGGAGTCTCCTAGGTCGTTTCTATGAAGCGGTCTTTGTTTTCCCGATCCGGCCTGCTACGTAGGGGCTGGGGGTGGACGACTTACGGGTCACGCCACAATCGGGGTCTGGCGGTAGGCACGTGGAGTGCGCGTCGGCTGTAACCCGACTGCTTTTGGCAATGGGAGTTCGATTCTCTCTGCCGCCACAATCGCAATGTAGTGCCAAATATCTGGTTGTTAGGACTGGGGCTGAATACCTAGGGTGTCCCGGTCGCAGAGAACGTCGGGTAGCGCCCGGAGATCGTCGCATTATATTCGTGCGGCGCGTTGCGAGACTTGGAGAGGCCAGCCGATTGGCGGCGGCAACTGTTCCGAAAACAGTCTGCCCTTACGGGCGTGTGGGTTCGACTCCCATTCTCTCCGCTGTCTGGTCAAGGTATGTCAGCCAGCCTAAACAATTGACTACCCCAAATGCCCGTGGCCGAGTGGTTCAGGCACCGGTCTCCAAAACCGGTTACGGAAGTTCGATTCTTCCCGGGTATGCGATGCCTTGAGAAGAGGCAGCTCTTGGCGGTGACAGCTTCTCAGTCATCGCCAGTCGCCGGCGGCGGCTTCACGCCATGCCGTACGGCAATAACTGAATAGCTCTCCCTCTAGTGGGAGACGTGGCATTGTAGCTCAGTTTGGTGGAGCGGACGCCTCGTAAGCGTCAGGTCGCCGGTTCGATTCCGGCCATTGCCTCTAGGAACCGGTGCGTCCGTGGACCAACTCCCTTGTATTTGGATTAACCCCGTTGGAATGCTCGCTCGCCATGCTCCCATCGGTTCCGCCCCCCCTTACCTGTTGGGAGGTTTTTCGTGCGTTGGAGAAATTCCCATCGTAAGGAGCGGTTCAATCCCGATTGGCCGCGTATCCGGCATGAGATTCTGGAGCGTGACCGGTTCGCGTGCCAGTGGCCTGTGACCGACGAGTTCGGTTTCACTCGCATCTGCGCCCAGCCCGCGAACGAGGTGGATCATAAGGTTCGTGCCATGAACGGCGTGGACGATGATTCGCCCGAGAACCTGTGGGCCTTATGCCAGTACCATCATTCGCAGAAAACCGCGCAGGAGTCCGCTGAGCAGCGGCGCATGAACCGTGAACGCCGGAAGGAAGAGCAATGGTATTCGCATCCGGCGTTTCAGTGAGCGGCTATGTGTGCATGGTGGCCGGCTGCGGGAATGCGGTGTATGCGCGCGGCTTGTGCCGCCATCATTATGACCGTGACCGGTATGCGGGTAGTCCGATTATCCCGTTTCGTACCCGCTTGTGCCCTATCGGCCATTATTTCCAGCCGTCTCGTGTTGACCAGATTTTCTGTTCCGGCAGGCATCGCAGCAAGTACAAGCGTCTGTCGGATAAAGACCCTCTGAAGTATCCCCCTAATCCCGAAACCCCCTTGTTCGTCAAGCAGGTCGAGGCCGAGGACATTGAGCCGGATATTCGGGTGGAGTCGTTCACCGACGCGGATGTCATCGCGGAATGCGGTGGCGTGTGTGCGGTGTGCGGCAAGCGGGTCGATGTTGATTCTTCCGGGCCTGATGGTCCGGCGTTTAAGTGGAAGGTTCCTTTGGAGAAGTCGCGTCAGGCGACTTTGGCGAACCGACTTCTAGTCCATAGCCGGTGCCTGTAGGCGGAACGCCTTGGCCCCGGAGTGCCCGGAATGGGCGGAATGGGGTTGAAGCATGGCTGGCAATGGTCATTCCGGTCGTAGCAAGGCCGGTAGGAATGTGGTTTTGAAAAGTCCTGATACCGTTATGGGTCTGGACTTGCCCGCGACCCGTCCTGATGGGCGTGAGTGGCTTGACTTGACGAAACGCTGGTACAGGTCGATGCAGACGGGGCCTATGGCTCCGCGCATGGGTATGGAGGCCGACTGGTTCTCGTTGATGGACTTGGCGAAGCTGAAGGATGATTACTGGCGTATGTCGAAGCCTTCTGCGGTGATGGCCGCTGAGATTCGCCAGCGCGAGGACTCGTTTCTTATCACGCCTGCCGCTCGTATCAAGGCGAAGATCGAGGCCATCGAGGCTGATGATATGAGTACAGGCACGGAACGTCCCGAGACCCGTGGCGAGGCCGTGAAGGAGGACGTTGACCGTCGCCGCCGTCAGTTGAGGGTGGTGAACGGTGGCGCATGACATCATTCCCCAGCTGACGCAATGGGAGTACGATCATTCCCTCGGCCATCTGGCGGTGTGGTGGATTGAGACGTTCACGCTTATCGGACGTGGCGACGGTATCGGCTTGCCCATGCATTTCGATTTGGACGAGTACCAGTTCATGATCGGCGCCTATGCGTTGAAGAGGAACGGCAAGCGCAAGTTTAACCGACTGTTCCTTTCCCGAGCCAAGGGCCGTGACAAGTCGGGCAAAGCCGCTGGCGTCGGCATGTTCGAGGGTTTCGGCCCTTGTCGTTTCGACCATTGGGCGCGTGAGGGCGAGACCTACACGTTCATGGGCGAGACCTACGAGTATCACGAGGGTGAGCCTGTGGGCAAGCCCGTCACCCAGCCCGAGGTCGTGTGCTTGGCCAATTCCGAGCAGCAGGCCGGCAACGTGTTCGAGTCCATCTACTACAACTGCGATTCCGGCCCCTTGTCCGATTGGAAGGGCATGGGCATGGATGTGGGCACGACCCGTATCATGCTTCCCGAGGGTGGCATCATCATGCCCATCACTTCGGGTGCCTCCAGTCAGGATGGAAAGCTGACCACCTGTGGTCTTGCCGACGAGACGCATCTTATGGTGCAGCCGAAGCTGTGGAACGTGTACAAGACCGTGGCCCGAAACCTCGGCAAGCGTGCCGGTACCGCTGGCACGTTCATGATGGAGACCTCCACGATGTACCGCCCCGGCGAGGGCAGTATCGCTGAAGCGTCGTACAAGTATGCGTGGGATGTGGCCGCAGGACGAATCAAGCATCGTGCCGGCATCTACTTCGACCATGTGTACGCGACGTTGGACGTGGAGGACTTCTCGGACGAGAAGAAGATGACCAAGGCCCTTGAGATTGCCTACGGCCAATCCTTGAAAAGCCCCGATGGGAAAGACCATATCATTCTCAAGGACGGCACCGACGTGCCGATCGAGAACAAGACCGGGCTGAGCGCCGATGGCCGTTATTCGCTGACCGATGGCGAGCTTGGCCCGTCCAAGGACGGGTGGCTGACGTTGGATGGCCAGCTTGACCAGATCTACCAGCCGGACACCGATCCCGCCGATTCGATTCGTTACTTCCTGAACAATCTTTCCAGCGTGCAGAACGCTTGGCTCAGGGAGTCCGACATTCAATCCCATGTCCTGTACAAGGACGAGATGGCCGGCTATCTGGGTTCCCGCAAACTTGAGAATGCTTGGCAGAAATTCGTCACCAAGAAGGAGCCGATAACGCTCGGCTTCGACGGTTCCGTGTCGAAGGACTCCACAGCCCTCGTTGGTTGCAGGGTGTCCGATGGCATGTTGTTCCTTATCAAGTTGGAGCAATGCCCTGACGGGCCGGAGAAGGCCACGTGGAGGGTTGACCGTGACGCCTTCGACCAAGCCGCCAGGGACATGCTTGACAAGTACAACGTGGTCGGCTTCTTCGCCGACGCCGCTTTCTTCGAGTCGATGATAGGCGCTTGGGAGAAGGACTACGGGAAGAAACTGAAGGTCGGACCACGCAAGAGCGGCGATCTCGTCAAGTTCTATACGAACAACTGGAAGAACGAGATGTATCAGGCCACGGAGAACGCGGCCACAGGTTTCCGCTACCCGTATGAGGAGCCTGAAGGCAGAAAGCCCGCGTTGAACAGCATCGCGTTGCTTGCCGACCCGCGACTCATCAACCATTTCCGGCATCCGCGCCGGGTGGACAAATCGTATGGCTACAAGATTCTCAAGGAGTCCCCGGCCAGTCCGAACAAGATCGATGCCTGCGTCGCGGGCATTCTCGCATACCGCGCACGCGCCCGCTATCTGGAGATAGCCGAGGAGAAGAGGCGTCGCGCGCCCATTCGCATCTACTAGGAGGTTAGCCCATGCCCGACGTGCAGCTTGCCATCAGGAACGCGACCGTCGAGGATACGGATGCATGGAACCTCACCCAGCTTGCCACGGCTTGGGGTCGCAGACTTCCCATGCTCGCCGTTCTGAAACAGTACAAGGACGGCAAAGAGCTTGTGGACTCCACGAGTGTGCCCGGCAGCACGAGCCCGAACGCGGCTCCCGTGTACCGCACCATGCGCGAGATAGGCACGTTGAATCTGGCCCGCCGTATCAGCGAAAGCGTGACCGACCGTCAGCGTCCGAACGGTTTTCGCAAGATATCCGACGAGAAGATGAAGGATACCGCCGCCGACGCCATGTACCAGGATTGCATGATGGACACGCTGCTGCGCTGCCACCTGTTCCCCGACACCGCGGATTACGGCGCCTCCTACGGCTTTGTGAACAAGGGGCGCGGGAAGAAGCTGGTGCAGGCGTGGAGCCCTTGGTGCTGCTACATGTCTGATGATGAAGATTCGGCCATCCATTACAGCTATGACGCCCGTGAGGGGGTCGAGAACATTCGCTTGTTTGGCATGGAACGCGACGAGGCCGGCAATATCAAACGCGTGTATTCCAAGCTCGCCACGCGCGAGAGCGAACGCACGGTGACCGACCCCGACGATGACGAGGCCGTGGCACAGCTCGCCATAGAAGGCAAGGCATGGGAGCCGGGCAACACTTGGGAGTGGGCACAGGGCGATGAGACCTACGATTACGCTCTAGCCTGTGAAAGTCTGCCGGTGGTCAAACTGCCAACGCCGGACGGCATGGGCATATTCGAGCCTTTTCTTGATACTCTGCGCCGTATCGACCGTCAGATTTTCGACCGCCTGTGCATAACCATGATGCAGGCGTTCCGCCAGCGCGCCATCAAGGGCGACATCAACCTTGAATACGGCCCCGAGGACATCGAGGTCATTCAAGGCCTGAAACAGGAGGGCGACCCCATCGACCTTTCCGAAAGGTTCGCCATGGGCCCCGCCGCACTATGGAACCTGCCGGACGGTGTGGAGATATGGGAATCTCAGACCACCGATCTGAACGGCCTGCAGAACGTCATCAACGCCGACATCAAGCATCTCGCGGCCACGGCCGGTATTCCGTTGGATATTCTCAGCCCTGACGTGCAGGGTTCCGCCAACGGTGCCGAGTTGAAGCGCGAGACGCTGCGATTCAAGGTCGAGAACCTGAACGCCCTCGCGTCCGAGGCCATCGGGCGTATGATTCGCATGGCGTTGACGTTGAACGGTGAGGGAAGCGCCGCCGATGACGATTTCGAGCTGATGTGGAAGCCCATGGTGTCCACGAGCAGTCTGGAACTCGCCCAATCCGGCCAGCTGAAATACCAGTCCGGTCTGATGGCACGCCGCACGGTTCTCACCCATGACTTCGGTTTCACCGCCCAGGACATAGCCGAGGATGACATGAATCGCATATCCGACCAGTTGACGTTCTCCGACCAATCGGCCGGTCAGCCCGTATTGCAGGGCGCCGTGCAGCCGGCGACCGGCTGGGATGAAACCACCCAGTCCGCCGTTAACGGTTTGAACGGAGACGAGAACGGCGACGGGGTTTCCGATAGCGTCACCAGTCTCGACGGCGTGGAGACGTTCTGATGGCGGACATCACCCAGATTCTCAACCAGCGCATGAGCCGGTACGAGCGCGAACGCGCCCGTCTGGTCGAGGAATACGTGACCGCCGCATGGAAGATGTGGCAGAGCCTGTCCCCCGCCGACTGGTGGAACGATGCCGTCACGCAGGGCGCGTCGGCAAACCTGACCTCACGGTATATGGCGTTCGTGGAGCGCATGCGCCGACTTGGCATAGCCTATGCCGACATCGCGCTCGGACTCGTCGGCGCCACCGCGCAGGGGCAGCTCCCGGAGTTCGAGGTGGTCAGGGACAACACGGACCCGTGGAAGATGATGCTCCGCCCCGTGGAATCCTACAGGGACGCTTCCAGCAAGGAGCCTCACTTGCGCCCGTCCGCGTGGGAGAACCTTGAGGCCGACGCGCAGCGTTCCGTTGACAGGTGGCTGGAAGAGGCGAACGAGCGTCTTGTGGACATCATCGACACCGATTCCATGATCGCCGGAACGCGAGCCACATTGGAACGCTACCGAGGGTCGGGCATTACGAGATACCGGCGAGTCATTCACCCGGAACTATCCAAGACGGGCACGTGCGGCTTGTGCGTGGTCGCAGCCGACAGGGTGTATTCGATAGCGGCCCTTATGCCCATTCACGGCAACTGCCATTGCACCGTGCTCCCCATCACCGAGGACAACGACCCCGGTTTGAGACTCAACGACGATGACCTGAAACGCATCTACAAGGAGGCGGGCGGCACTACGGCTGCGAAACTCAAGCAGACCCGCGTGCTGACGCTCACCAACAGCGAGATAGGCCCCGTATTGAGCGCCAAGGAAGTCAAGCCACGCAAGGACGTGGAATGGCATCAGCCCGACGCGGATATGACCCGAGAGCAGATTCAACGAATGTTGGAGAGAGCCAACGTGTTCACCGAATACTACCGGAAGGTCGAATCGACCGGAAAGGCCGAACACTTCCGCTACGAGGAGCACACCTACCATTTCGAACCTTCGCCGCACCTGAAACAGGCGCTGGCGGCAAACCTTGCGTTCGCGCAACAACTCAGGGCGAGGCTCCGTCTCGCCGCATAACAGCAACCAAGTTGAAAGGAACCATCCCTGATGGCTGACAACGAGAACACCCCCATCGTCGAAACGACCGTGGACGGTGAGCCCGGAACGGGCGAACAGAACGACACCACGCCGAAGGCCGACAGCAACGACCTTGCCGACAAGGTGTCCATGTGGCAGGCCATGAGCCGCGAGAACGAGAAGAAGAGCCATGCGAACCTGAAGCGCGCCACCGAAGCGGAAAACAAGTTGGCCGACGTGGAGCACCAGTACGCGCAGGCTCAGGCCCAGATCGCCAAGCTCAAGGCGCAGGCCGCATACCCGCAGCTCACCGATGAGGTGTTCGCCGCCCTTGCACCCAAGGATGCGGACGCCGAAGCCATCGAGGAGTGGGCGAAGAACGCATCCCAGTTCATTCTTCCCGTGCAGACCGAAACGGTTGCCGACGATGGGAAGAAAGAAGAACAGCAGCAGCCCCTGCCCGCCTCCGTATTGGAGGGATACAGCCATACGGCGCCTCATCCTCAAGGTTCGACGGCCAGTGGCGGATTGACTGCCGCATACGATTACGGGCGCAAGTTCGCGTCCATCAACAACGACAAAAAGTAAGGAGAACCCCAATGGCTAACCCCGTGGAAATGGTTCACACCACCGGCTATACGGTGCCGCAGGACGACCAGTCCTGGCTTATCAACCGCATCACCGATGGCATTCGTGAGGCGCAGCTTGATCTGAGCCTGTTCACCGGCGACAAGGAGAAGGAGAAGAAGTACTTCGCCTCCATCGACCCGGATGATTTCAACGCCTGGCTGAAGTCAGGCATTCCGGTCGCCAAGGTCACCAGCACCGGCCTGTTCGGCCCGTATGACCCGGCCGCCACCGATGGCCGCCAGCTCAAGGTCGCCGGCTTCCTTGAAAGCCAGCAGCACGTGGTGTTCACGCGCTCCAGCTTCGAGAACCAGTATCCGACCGCCGGCGTGCGCTACATGGCCGTCATCGACCGCAACAACCTGCCGGTCACACTGGCGGAAGGCACCGTTTTCGAGGGTCTTATCCTCGACTACGACAAGTCCGCTGGCGGCGATGTGAAGGTGCTGTCCCCGTCCGCTGCCGGCACCGCCTACAAACTGCCCAACGCCACTGCAAGCGCACTGGGTGGCGTCAAGCAGGCCGCGAACGTCGCCAACCTCGCAACCAGTGCCGACGCCGCCGCCATCGTCACTGCGGTCAACACCCTGTTCGTCAATCTGCGCGCTGCCGGTGTCATGGCCGCTAAGTGACCTTAATCATTCGTTTTCTGAAACCCGCCCCATGTGGCGGGTTTTTTTATACCCGAAAGGAACATCATGGCCCTTATCAACAAGGACATCATCACGCCCGCTGAAGCGTCGGCCATCGTGCTTGGCGCATATCAGTCCACGCGCGAGATTCTGCCGTTCGGCAAGATTCTGCCGGATGTGATGAACCCGACCGGTCTGAACGTGAGCTGGATTCCGAACCAGCCGCGCTTCGAGGTCGAGGAAATGAAGTATTCGACGTGGGATGCCGAAGCCCCGTATGACAAGACCACCGGTGGCGGCAAGAAGTCCTATACGGAGATGCTGCCGCTGCGCAAGCGCCACCGTATCAGCGAGCACGACATCGCAGCCGGACGTGTCGCCGCCACCGCCTCCGAGGCTTCCGACGAGCTGCGTGAGGCTCTTGCTCGACTCGGCACCGAAATGGCCTACCGTACGGAGAAGGCCAACGTCGCCGTCGCCGTGGACGCCAAGCTCGGCATCGACGAGTCGGACCTGACCGCCAACTGGGATTATGCGCGAGACGCCTCGCTCGCCGTCAAACTCACGACCAACAACCTGTGGTCCAACGCGGAAAGCGACCCGATCAAGGACCTGCGCAAATGGAGCGACCTCGTGTACAAGGCCGAGGGCACCCGCCCGCGCGTCATGGTCACGACCCGCAAGGTCATGAACACGCTCATGGAGAACGCCGCCGTGATGAAGTACTTCTACGCGGGTCAGGCCCAGTCGGACATGCTGCCCGCCTTCATCGGCGAAGCCCAGGTGCGTGGCGTTCTTTCCTCCTATGCGAATATCAGCGACGTTCTGCTCGTTGATGAGACGTATGAGGAGTTCGCCCGCCAGCAGAAGATCATCCTGCCGGGCGGCGTCGCCTCCTTCTTCCCGGAGAACACCGTCCTGTTGCTGCCCGGCCTGAACGACACCGGCCTCGGATACACGGCCCTCGGCCCGACCGCCGAAGCCAAGCAGTCCACCGTGTACGGCATCAGCCGCCAGTACGATGCCGGCCCGATCGGCGCCATTCTCGACATCCCGTCCGCCACGCCGGGCTACGAGGCTTACGTGAACGGCACGATGCTGCCGGTTCTCGTCCAGTCCAACAGCACGTTCAAAGCGACCGTCCTCAACGGCTGAGCTTAAGGAGCCAGCATGTCCACGACGCTTATCGACAACATCGACTGGTTGAAGTACATGCGGCTCAACGCGACCGGGGAGCCGGAACTGTTCGACAAGGACACCGGCTTCCCCGATTCGTGGGTGAGGCAGCAGTGCCGTAAGGCCGCGTTGCTGTGCATGGCCGAATGCCCGAACGTGTACGCGCGGCTGCGCAGGCGGAGGCTGAGCGAATCGGATTTTGCCGGCGTGGTATGCGACATGGTTCTCCGTCTCGCCCGCCAGTACAAGTACAAGGCGGAATCGAACGGCAACTACTCGTACACGCGGCGCGACGACCAGCCGGTGGCTCCGGGCTACAATCCCAGTCCCCGACTGTTCGTCGCCAAGGACGAGAAGGCCATACTCGCCGGCTACACCAGTTCGCAGGGCGGCGGGCACATCAGCCTCGGCTTCGACCCCGGTTTCGGGGGCTGACCATGAGCCACCTGTATGACGGGGAGCAGCCCGAGGAGACCCACCTGTTCGATGACGTGGAGACCGAGCCCCGTATAACGGACGATCTACTGCACCGCGACATGATCGTGGTGCAGCCGATGAAACCGTATGAGACGCCCTACGGTTCCGGCACCGTACCGGACGGCGACGCCTCCTACTGTTACTGCTCGTTCGAGCCGCGAATCAACAAGAACAGCACGTTTTCCAAGAACTGGGCGCAGGACACCACGCCGCAAACGACCGGTGGCCTGCGTGAGGATGCGTTGGCGATCGTTCTCGCGCCGGAATGGCATGGGGACATCAACACGCAGTTCTGGCTCGATAACGCCTGTTACGAGGTTGACGGCCCGCCTATGGAGATGCGTCACGCCTCGGATGCCGCCCACCATTGGAACATCACCGCGAGGTGCATCGGCCACGCGACCGAGGACAACGGGTTGAAACCGCCTGTCCCTCCTGAGGGGAGCCGCACATGGGGTACGTGAACTTGAAGCCCGCAAGGGTGCTGAACCGTGACATGGCGATACTGTTCGGAGCCGAAGCGACCCGTCCCGTGGCGGAGAAGGTCGAGGCGAAGGCGAAGGGACTGGCCGACGTGAAGGCGAAGCATTCGTCCGTCGCCGACCGCATCGACATCAGCACTCACGCGCATGGCACGCATACCGCCGTGATCATGAGCGTCAAGGGCCGTGACGGTTCCGAGATCGCCTCTCACTTGGAGTTCGGCTACTTCAATCGGTGGCTGGAACACAAGTACGGCATCAAAAGCCCGAGTGCTTGGATGCCGGGATTGTTCATCATGTCGGAGGCGAAATATGTCTGACCCCACGATATTCGACCTTTCCGTAAGGGAACAGTTGGATGCGGTCGCCATGACACGCGCCTACCTGGACGCCGTCGAATGGAAGAACCGTGATTTCAGGCCGGTCATCCAACCGGAGGTCACGCCCGCCACGGATTCGCTCCTGTTGTCCCATGACGTGATTCTCTACCATTGCGGTGCTCCTGAGCAGCCCGACTGGAATCTGAAGGCTTGGATATGGCAGTACACGCTGTCTTTGACGGTGTTGGGCCGTGACCCGGAACGGGTGGCCCGCATCTGCGGATGGCTGCACCGTTGCATATCCGCATGGCCCTACTGGCCCGGCACCGACTATGGGAAGATCGGGCGGATAGTGGACAATCCCGGTTTCGAGTCCCGGTCTTCCGGAGACATGACCAGTTCCAAAAGCATCGTCGCGTGGACTTCCACGAAACGCATACAGGCCGCGTCCCCACGCGGCTGACCTTATCTGAAAAACCATCAATCACACAATCAGACCCCGCACGCCTGCACGGCTGCGGGGTTTTCCATATTTGAAAGGAAAACGATATGGCTGACGAAATCGGCATCCACGACGACGGCGTGTTGACCGCCGTCCGAGGAACGATCTTCATGGCGAAGGCCGAGACCATCATTACCTCCGCACTGCTCAAGCAGTTCACCGTCGAGGCGGCGACCGTGGGCGTGGGCGACGGCATGTGGACGAACCTCGGCCACATGTCGAACGACAACCTGCCCGAGTTCGCGTTGGACGGCGGCGACGCCACCACGTTGAGCACTTGGCTCAAGGCGGCGTTCCGCACCCAGTACGCCCAGGCCACCGGCACTGTGACGTTCAATTCGGTGCAGGGCGACAAGGGCACGTTCAAGACCTTCTACAACGCGGTCGATATGACCGGCGCCGGCGTGGCCTTCTCCTTGGAGAAGACCCCCATCAACAAGTCCCTGTTCATCCTGTGGTCCGACACGAACACGACCGGCCGTGCCGGCCTGCTGCTGCCGAACTCGGACATCGCGTTCTCCAGTCTGCCTGCTCTTTCCACGGATTCGTTCGTGGAGTTCTCCGCTCAGGCGAACATCAAGACATCCAGCGTGCTTCCGCATGACAAGAACGGCAAGTTCACGTCCGTCGCCTACTTCGCGCCGTCCGACTTCACGGTCTGACCCGTCTCTTCCTTGCCGCGTCTCCTATCCGCGCGGCAAGGAACCCCCTCTTTCCACGGATAGGGCTTTTCAGAATCATTCTTTTCCACGGATAGGAGCCGATGATGGCAGAGAACACTAAGAACACGACCGACAACGCGAAGATGCCGGAGACATGGGACGAGCTCAAGGAGCAGCCGCTGTTCGCGGGACTGCCCGACATGGCGAAGCCGCAGGAGCTGAACGTGGCCCAGTCCGCCGAGTTCTCGGTGACATGGCAGCGCATCTCCGAACGCAACGGGAAACTGGGCGACATGGGCTTATTCGGCGACGATGAGGCCGACAAGCCGAAGAAGAAGCCGAAGTACGACGAGTCCGAAGCCGTCATCCTCATGGCCGAGATCGTGCAGTACGCGGACATGTTCTACCGCGAAATCGCGGCCGACGAGAAGCAGTGGGACGAGTTCACCCGTGGCCGCACCTTGGAGAACCTGTACGTGCTGCTGGTGTCCCTGACCACGTTCTATTCGGTGGCACTGGGAAAATCAAGCGCCTCCAAGACGCGCTTGGAGAATGCAGAGTAGCGGTCTCGGCCGACTTCCAACGCTTCTACAACATCAACCTCACCGCCAGTATGGGCCGCATGGAGCCGTCATGGCTGTGCGACCTGCTGGACGGTTTGGAGGGCGTTGACGGGAGCCTGTACCGCGCGTGGATGGCCGAACACCATCCGCTCCCACGGGAAGACGCGAAAAGCATGCCGCGTCTTTCCTACCTCACCTACGGGCAGTCGCAGATGCTGATGCTCAGCATGACGAACCAGCTTGAGATGATTCGCGTGATGATCGCCCGCATGATGGGCGACAAGAAGTCGAAGCCGCAGCCCGTCTATCCGCCCGGCACCGTGGTCAAGCCCGATTCGGTCGGGCCGAAATCGTTCTCCACGGCGGGCAAGTCGTTCGCCCAGATCACGGGCATGTTGGGTGCCGTGTTCGGCGGCAACAGTTTCTAGCAGAAAACCCCTCGCATTCCACGAGGGGTTTTCGTTTATCCTCCCGGAGGTTTTCTCATGGCCTTGTATTCCGCTGGCGCGGTCGGCGTCGATATTCGCCCGGACACCGATAATTTCTGGAAGATTCTCAACGCGGAACTGCATTCTCGTCACCCTGAGGTCACCGTTGATGTGAACACGAAGGGCGTCGCACGCGCCAAGGAGCAGATGCGCGACCTTGACGGCAAGACCCTCACCAACGTGGTGAAGATCGACGGCGACCCGTCCGGCTTGCGTGCCATCGACAAGGCCATGCAGGCCCAGCGGAAGCAGTGGGAGAAGAAGCCGGTCACCAGCAGGTTCGACTTGGACGATACGTCGTTCAATGAGAAGATTCACCGGCTTTCCAACCAGATCAAGCGGACCGCCGGCCAGACGGAGGCGTTCGTCAAGAAGTCGCAGAAATCCGTGGCCGACAGTCTTCAGGACAGTCTCTCCCGCATGCGTTCGGCACGCGCCCTCTACGACAAGGAGGCCACGGCCGCATCCCGCAGGCAGACCATGCTCATCAAGGACGAGCACGCCGCCTACGACATGTACGCGGAGGCCATCGAGAACGGGCGCAAACGTCAGGAGCAGTTGACCCGCAGCCAAGCCGATGTCAGTAAGACCCTTGACTGGTCCATCAAGAAGATGAAGGAGCTGCGCGAGGCCGGGAACATCGACACCGCGAACTGGTACAAGAACAGTCGCATCCCCGAGCTGCGCGAACAGCTCAAGGGCCTGAAAGCCGACCTGAAGGCGGTAGACAAGGAGATAGCGGAGAACAAGAAGGCGCAGGACAAGCTCTTCTCCGCCGATTTCGACAACAAGGTAGCGGCACAGCAGCGTCTTATCGACTCCAACACCAAGAAGTGGGAGAAGGCGACCGACGCCATCTCCAAGTATTCGGACGCCGAGCTCATGCGCAAGGCGCGGCTCAAAGACTTCAACCGTGAGAACGACCGGCTGTTCTCCGGCCTGAACAAGATTCTCGACCTTGAGGAGAAGTCCGAGAAGCTGAACCGCAGGCAGCTCCAGCAGCTGTCGAAGCTCACGGCCGGCCAGAAGGCGTTGGCCGAGGTGTTCGAAGACACGGGAACCAGCGTCAAACGCCTCAACGCGGTACAGAACGATTCGCGCCGCACGATGGACAAGCAGCGCAAGACCGCCCGCGAACTGACCAGCCTGTTCGACGAGCAGGAGACCCAGATCAACGCGCTTTCCGCCGCGTTCCAGAAGTTCAAGCCCATGGGCATCGACAAGAACCTCGGCAAGGAGCTCAACAATACCTTCGACCAGCTGAAGAAGCTGCGCGACTTCGCATCCCGCAAGCCGATCACCGCCAAAGCCACATTGGATAAGACCCAATGGGACAAAAAATACGCGGAACTGATGTATGACGCGGAGAAGCTGCGCGCCAAACTCGACCGGGAGCATGAGGTCAACGTCCGCGTCAAGGTGTGGGAGGACAACGCCGACAAGCTCGAAGCCCGGTTGGAGAAGCTGCGTCATACGCGCCTCGACATTCCCGTGGACTGGCAGGTCGATCAGGAACGAATCATCGCGTCGATGCGTGAGACCGCCGCCAAGATCAAAGCCAATCCCGAACGTCGTTGGGAGCTTGAAGCCGACCTCGACCTGCAAATGCATCGCGCCGAGGAGAAGCTGAAGAAATTCGAGGACAAGAACGACGAGCTGAAGATGGATTTGGACTTGGAGACCGCGTTGGCCCGAGCCCATCTCGCCTACTTCACCCGCCCCCGCACCATCGACATCTTCGCTAATTTCAAGGGCACTGACCTTGGCAAGATTTTCTCCGGCATGACCAGTGGTGCGACCGGTTTGAAGGGCGTGCAGAACCAGTTCGACAGTCTTGTGAACCTGTTCGACAAGCTCGACAAGGTGGTTCCCAAGTGGTCGATTCTCGGTGCCGGCGTCACCGCGTTGGGTGCCGGACTCCTGAACCTGGGACGCACTGCGGGCGGTGTCGGCGTCAGCCTCGTGTCCATGAGCAAGGCCGCGTTGGCCGCTCCCGCCGCGTTGGCTGGTCTGGCGTCCGCAGGCTACGTGGGCTACCGGGTGTTCGGTGATTTGAAGGAAAAGTTCGATGTTACCAAGACCTCGCTGGCGAACCTGAACAAGGAGTTGGGCGACAACGCTTGGAACGAGTACGGGGATAACCTGTACCGTCTCGCCAACGACGTGGCCCCCTCACTGTCCAAGGGTTTGAACGGTATCGCCGTCGAGGAAGGCAAGGTGCTCAACGGGCTTATCGACGTGGTGCGCCAGTCGAACGAGGCCGACCAACTACCGCGTATCTTCGAGAACACTCGTCTCGCGGTGTCCGAACTGAACCCGGGCTTGCAGTCACTGGCCCGCGCGTTCCTCGGCTTGGGCGACCAGTCCAGCCAGTATCTGCCCCGCATGGCCTCCTACATTTCCGACGTGGCCGAGAAGTGGGCGAACTGGGTGGATACCGCCGAACGTACCGGTCAAGTCTCTAAGGCGATGGAAAAGGCCATCGAACAGGGCGGCTATCTGAAATCGTCCGTGTTCGACCTGATAGGCGTGTTTGAGGGCACGTTGGGTACTCTGGCGAAGACCGAGAACGGTATCCAAGGTTTTTCCGAGGCTTTGGAGAAAGCCAACAAGGCCGTTCACACCATCAAGTTCCAAGAGACTTTGGAGGCTTGGAGCGCTGGTGCGCAGGACGCGCAGGACAAGATGCGCAACGCTTTCAAGGATATTGGCGACGCCGCGTACTCGTTGAAGGACACCACTCGCGCGGTGTTCGGTGACGCGGGCCAGATCGTAGGCGAGGGCATCACTGGGTTGAGTCGCGTGTTGCAGCAGTCCGGTGGTGGAATCCGCGATTTCAGTTCCGGTGTCCGCGACGGGTTCAGCCAGGTGTTTGACGCGGTGGGTGACGCGGGCCCCATGTTCTCCGATTTGGCGAGCATGGTGGGCCAGTTGTCGCGCACGTTCGGCGGCACGTTCGCGTCCGCTTTGCGTACCGTGAGCCCGCTTATCAGCACCATCGCCAAGGGTGCCACCGGCGTGGCCCAAGCGTTCGACTCGTTGCCGGGGCCGGTGAAAAGCATCATCACATTGTGGGCCACGTTCGGTCGTGCGGGCAAGACGGCGTTCGAGTCGTTGAAGACCGGCATGTTGCAGAACATCCAGTCCACGATGCGATACCAGAAGATGCTCAGCGAACTGGGTTTGAGCGCCGAACAGGCGTCCGTGAAAATGGGCACCCTGATTAAGGCGATGAACCAGTTGCGTTCCGGCAATTATGCGGGTATTCTGTCCGGTGCCATCAGCGAGGTCAATTCCCTCGGCATGGCGGCGGAAGCTAACTCGAAGAAGCTGCTCCTTCCGGGGAACGCTGCCAAGGAGACTTCCAAGGACATGGGCGGCTTGGTCGGTGCGAACGGTCAGGCCATCGCCTCCATCCGTTCGGCCGGGGAGCAGGCCGAACAGCAGTCCGGCAGGTTCGGTTCGTTGAAGACCGGCGTGAAGAACCTGTGGGATGCGTTCGGCGGCTGGACGACGGTTGCCGGTCTGGGAATCAGCGCGGGCATCGCCGTCATCGGCAATGCGATATCCGACTACACGACGAAGGCGGAAGCATCCAAGCAGGCGATGGACAAGGTCATCGACGGCATGAAGGGCATCAAGTCCAACGCCAAGGAGGCGGCGGACGCGTTCAACGATTTCAAGTCGGAGACCACGAAACAGTGGGATGACCCGTCGCTCCTGTTCGGCAAGGACGGTGGCGGCGCGGTCACTGAATGGCTCGTCAAGGTCAGCGGCGGCTACACGTCCGCAGCCGACGCGGCCAAACGTCTGGGCATCAATACCAGTACGCTGACCGATGCGGTCAGCGGCAACGAGGCCGGCTACAAGAAGCTCGTCAAACAGTTGGAGGCGCAAAGCAAGGAGACATACAAGGCCAGCGACCAGTACGGCATGATGGTCGAGAAGCAGACCGATGCCGCCATCGCCGCCGACACGCTGTTGCAGGCGTTGAAGAAGCAGCACAAGGAAGGCTTGGAGAAATCCGTCAAGGAGCAGATGAAATATCTGCGTTCCCTCGAACAGATCTCCGATTCCTCCTCCGCGCTGTCCGACAAGCTCAGCTCGCTCGCCACGACGGTCAAGGCGAACGGTCAGGCGTTCAAGGAAAACGGCGAACTGGCTGACGCCAACAACGCCGCCTATGTGCGCACCGACAAGGCGATGAAGGATGTGGCCGCTACCGCGTTGCTGTCCGCCCATCAGCTTCTCTCCTATGGTGAGAAGAACGGTCAGGTGGAGGAGTACACGCAGAAGGCCGCAAACTCCATTTATGAGGCGCGTGAGGCCATCGTGCAGCAGGCTCAGGCCGCTGGCATGAGTGAGGAAGCTGCTGAAAGGTACGCTGATTCGCTTGGTCTGATTCCCTCTGATGTGGGTACCACGATCACCGCTCATTCGGAAATCGCCCAAGATGCGGTGGATAAGCTCGTGCAGGGCATATCCGGTCTGACCGATGGTGAGAAAGAGATCGTTATCCGGCTACGTGAAGCTGGAGTGGTCACCACGTTGGACGGTGTTCTCAGTCTTGTTGAGCAGCTGATGAAAGGCGACTTGTCCGAGAGGGACCTCACATTGCTGTTGAACGCGGAGGGCAATGCTCGCTGGGAGACAGGCGAGGTCAAGGAGAATCTTCTTGCTCTCGGCATGTCCAAGAAAGCCTACAAGTGGCTGTTCTCAGGTGAGGGCAACGCTGAGGAGCGCATGCAGAAGGTCAGGGACGAGCTCGGCTATCTGAACCTGACCGACGAGCAGATACAGTGGATTCTCGACTGTATCGACCACGCTTCCGGCAAGATAAAGGACGTGGAGAAGAATAAGGTTCCCGCCGCCAAGGGCGTCAGCTTCAACATCGACGCCAACGATGATGACGCTCAGGTCAAGCTCGCGGGATATAAGACTCTCGACGGCCAGCCTATCGCACGCGCGAAAGCGTATGTGGATGGCGACAATACGGACGCCGACGAGAAGTTCCAAGAGGTCAGATTCTATGACGGGTTGACCATCGCCCGCCCGTGGGGTCGTGTTCTTGGCGAGAATGAGCAGGCTCGTCAAGCGTTCAAGGACACGGCAGCGTATGACGGTGTGACCATTTCACGGCCTTGGGGTCGCGTTCAAGGTGAGAACGAGGGTGCACGCAAGGCGTTCCGTGACACCGCATGGTACAACAACATGACTCTCGCCACAGCATGGGGTCGTGTACAGGGCGACGATGATCCGGTGAAAACAACGTTCCAGTATTGGCGTCGGCAGTCCGGCACTGTTCTTGCCACCAATTATGTGGATATTGTCACTCGTCACAGCAGTGATGGCAAGGTCTCCGCCGCTACCGGTGGTCGTATCTATGGTCCCGGTACTTCCACTTCCGATTCGATTCCGGCGATGCTGTCCAATGGTGAGATGGTGCTTCGTGCCGCAGCCGTCAAGAAGATTGACGCCTTGTATGGCAGGAGTTTCCTGAACACGTTGAACGCGGTCGGCAGTGTGGAGAAAGCCATGCAACCGTCCGCGTTCGCGTTGAACGCTCGCAGGAAGTCTCAGGCGTATGCGACCGGTGGCCGCGTATCCACGGCGAACGGCTCGTGGAATGTCGAAGTCAACCCGGTGATAAAGGTCGAACTTCCCGCGAATACGGGGAACACGACGAACAACACGGTGACTATCAACGGCGTGGAGTCCTCCGACCGGAGGATAGCCGACGCGGTGGAAACCCTTGTCGCTTCCGCCACCCGGAAACGCAACATGCGTCCGCGCTGACCGTCAGAGAACCGTTGCAAGCCAGTTTGTTTCAGCTTGCAACGGTTTCCTCCTGTTTCCTAACATCGTCAAGAAAGGTTTGTCATGGTTGAAGGTGCCGGCAATATCATCGGCGGCGGCTGGCGTTGCTGCGTACAAGCCGATATCGTCTCGCAGAACGCGACACAGGCCGTCATAGGCGTGCACATCATCTACCGTCGCACCGACCCGTCGCGCTGGGTGGCGTCCGATGCCGTGTCCGGTGGCGCTTGGGTCAATGGCGTGAGCACGAGCACGAACACGGTGAACTTCGGCTACCGGTCCTTCAACGGCGACGTGGATTTACACACCCAGCAAGTGACCGTCACGAAGCAGGAGTCCGCGCAGACGTTCTCCTGCCGCGCGTTCCTGAACATCCCATATGGTTTGCCGGGACGGTCGGAAGCGCATGTGAACCTCACGGTTCCCGGCATCACGTATGCGAAACCGAACCCGCCGAAGAACGTATCATGGACGCGGGTCAATGATTCAAGCGTGAAGGCCGCATGGCAGTCGAACTATGATAATGCGGCGCGAAAATATTGGAAGCAGATCTACGCAGACCAGTGCGTCGGCTTGAACGGCGGCACACAAGGCGCGTGGGGTCTGGTCAAGGCGTTGAACTGGGACGCCTTGAACTATTCGTACACGGGGTTGAAGGCGAACGCCCGATACCAGTTCCGTGTCGCGGCCCAGAACCCTGGCGGAGTGTCCGACCATGTGTACTCGGGCTACATCTACACGACGCCGGCCGCCCCCGTGGCGGTGAACGCGGTGAAACTGTCCGAACAGTCCGTGCGCGTGACCGTGGATGCGTCGAAATCGTATGTGTATGGCATCAGACTGCGGCGCAGGGTGAACGGCGGCGAATGGGCCGACATAACCGGAGGCACCCCCGGTGCGACGGCCGAAGGCTGGCTTCCCGACATAAACGGAATCCAGAACGTCACGTGGACCGACACCGCAGCTCCTGCGGGCCAAGTCCAGTACGCGGCGTTAGTGGGAAGACCTGTCTACGGCGATGACAACTCCAAGACCACGCTCTTCTCCGACTGGACGTACAGCAACACTATCCAGACGGCCGTGGCCCCTTCCGCGCCGACGATTCTGAACCCGACGCAGAACGGCGCGTATGTTGTCAATCAGCCGATGACGGTCGCTTGGAAACCGAATCATCCTGACGGTTCCGCCCAATCCGCCGCGCAGGTGGAGGTCACCGACCCCTCGGACGTTACGGTCATCGAAGAGCAGACCACGAACACCAGTTATCAGCGCACGCCCAAAAGCTGCGGCTCGTATAGGATTCGCGTGCGCACCAAGGGTATCCACGCCGACTGGGGCGCATGGTCGAACTACGTGACCTTCACGGTCGCGAAATATCCGAACATCAGCATCAACAAGCCTTCCGGCACCATTACGGCGACACCGTTCACCGTGGCGTGGACCGTGGCGGACGATACGGGCGTCAGCTCGCAGACGCTCATCATCCAGTCGGACGGCGTGGAGAAATACCGGAAGACGATGGACGGTTCCACGCGAAGCCTGAGCATCGGCGCAAGCCAGTATCTGCCGAACAACAATTCGACGTTGACCATCACGCTCGTGGTGCGCGGCGGTTCCGGCTTGGAATCCAGCACGAGCGTCGTGAGGGACGTGGACTGGCCGGACCCGGCCGAGCCGATGGCCGCGATAGAGTCGAACAATGATTACGCGGCGTTGGTCATCGTGTCGTTCGGCGTGCCGGAGGAAGGCCAGTCGGAGACGGTCAGCGCATCCGTCATCCGTGTCATGCCTGACGGTTCGGAGGTGCTTATCGCCTCGAACCTGTTGGACCAGCAGTTGGCCGTGGACCCCATTCCCCCGTTGAACACCGACTTCCATTACAGGGTGGTCGCGTATTCGGCTATGGGCACGACCATCGCACGCATGGTGGACGCGCGCATCGAATCCGGGTTCGGAGTGTTGAACTTCGGCACGGATGCGGGTCAGACGTTATTGCTCGGCTATAACAACACGGTGTCTCATAAGCGTTCCCATTCGACCAGCGAGTTTCATTTCGCGCGGGGCGACGGGGCGAATGCTCTGCCTTCCAGCTACGAATTGGACCAGTTGGATTCCACGGTGAGCGTCACCGGCGTATGGGAGTGGGACCAAGCGTTGTGGCTGCGGATACTCTCGTTGGCTGACGGATACCCTTACGCATGGTATCGGGAGCCTTCCGGCCTGCGTGTCTACGTGAAGGCGGAACAGTCCGTGAGCGTTGACATCGCGGACAAGAAGAACATCAGCTATTCCGCCGACCTAACCCAATTGACATGGGAGGAGCCCGTCCTATGAGTGATTGGAGCAAGCCTTTCAAGGTCGCCTACCGTGTGATGCGAGTCAACAGGAACACGGGTTTGGAGACCGGACGGTTGGATTGGGTGATATCCGGGGGCAGCATCGAACGCAACCAGGACACCAATATCTGCGAATCCGGTTCCCTGACCGTGGAGGGGGCGACCGACCTGGGCACCGACCGGCTACGGATATGGGCCGACTGCACGTGGCATGACGGTTCCACGGCAAGTGTGCCGTTGGGCACGTTCCTTCCCAACATCCCCAAGCGCAGCGTGAACGGCAAGGAATCTTCCAGCCAACTGGATTTGTACGGGCTGCTGCAAGAAGTCGATGACGACATGTTCGAGTCGCCGATAACGATAGGCAAGGGCAAGAAGGCCGTGACCGCCGCCGCCGACATCCTCAAGGGATGCGGGCTTCAGGTCGCGGCCTACAATCCCGGCAATTACACGCTGAAGGATAATTGGACGTTCGGTTTGAGGTCCGATAAGGACAAGGACAAGGGCAGCACCAAGCTTGACGCGGTGAACGATCTCTTGGATTTGGCCGGATACTCCAGTGCGAGAACCGACGAGTACGGGCGCGTCATATTGGAGAAGTATGTGGAGCCGGGCAAACGCCAGCCGAAATGGACGTTTCAGGAGGGTGCGAACGCCACGTTCCTCACCACCATGACCGACGAACGCGACCTGCGTGAGGTGGCGAACGTGGTGAAGGTCACCTACTACAACACGGACAAGGAATACGTTTCGACCGCGATTGACGATGACCCGGCTTCGGAGTTCAGCACTGTCAGCCGTGGCCGCAGGGTGGCTCACGCCTACGAGTATTCCAGCATCCCCGACGAGGTGACTACCGACGAGCAAGGCAGGAAACTCGCCTCGGACAAGGCGTTGGAACTGCTACGCACCGAACAATCCGTGATTCACAGGGTCACGTTCACGCACGTGTACGCTCCTTTGAATCTGACCGACGTGGTGGACTTGGAGTATCCGACCGGCTCGGTTTCCGGCAGGTTTGCGATACGCGCGCAGAATATCACTTTGGAGGCCGGTATTCCCATCGAATGCGAGGCCCGTACCTTCCAGCGTCCAAGCGAACCAACAACAGTGAAGGCATAAATGCAGTCGAACCTGATAAGGGCCGGCAATCGTCTGGCCGAAATCATGCCCTCCCAAGTGGGGGCGGAAGCCACCATCACGCGCATCGGCACCATCAACACGGTGTACGACACAGGAGGGTATTGGACCGCTGACGTGGATATGAGCGGCGGCACGCTCATGGGATTGCAGATGACCACGGATTGTGTGGGAGCCCGAGCCGGTGACAGGTGCGTGGTGGAAACCTACGCGAAAGTCGCCATCGTCACCGGCATCCTTGCGCGTCCGGGGTGCGGATGCTCCCCCTTGTTTGAGTGGTCGAGCACGTGGAGTGGTACCCCTGGGACTGAGCCTGAGAGTGGTTATCTTGAGAAGACTGCGACTGTTACTTGCGGGGGGCTTATCCTGTGCGAGGTTGCGGCCGCGATCAGCGGTACCGGCGAATACAATATGGCGTTCGACTTCTTGGACGCGAACGGTGAGCGTAAAGCGTATTGGTGTTCCACGTCGCCGCAGAAGAACGGCGGCACGTTGAGGTGGGTTGCTTCCGGTTCTGTGCGGTTGCCTTACGGCTCGTACACGGTGAAGCTCACGACGTTTCATTGGGGCACGGTTTCCATTGTCGGCAATGATTCGTCTGGTAATAGTCTGCGTTGGCGTGACGCATCGTTAGGGGTTGAAGGTGTTTCGCGTTATGCGCGGTTGCGTATGGCGTGAAGTGGACGTGTCCCGCCTTGCCGTTTGTTGTAAGCATAATACGTAACGCCTGACGATAGTCAGTTGACTTAGCCTCACACCATATCGTGTGGGGCTTTCCCATATTCGAAAGGACACTGAATGTCCCCTTTTCATGACCTGTTTTCAAGCGCCGAGTTTTGGAGCGCGTTGATTCTCGCGCTCCTCGGCGGTGGCGGCATCGGCGGACTGGTCGGCGCGTGGTCGAACAGCAGGAAAACCGAGACCGATATCGACGGCATCACCGCCGACGCGGCCGACAAGGCCGTGAAGATTCTCACGGAAAGCATCATCGACCCGTTGCGTGAGCAGGTCGCTTTTCAGGAGACCCAAATCCAGCATTTGGAGGAGGCGCAACGCAAGTATTTCAAGATCGTGGCCTATGTGCGTGGCCTGTTCCATTGGCTGCAATCGTTCTGCGAAGTGACGGAACCCGAGTTTTTGAAACGTCATCCCAAGCCATCGCTGCCGGACGAGCTTCGCCCGGACGTGGCCCCCGAAACAATCGAATCCAATAAGGAGGAACAGTAATGACCCAAATCCATATTTCCATCAGGAAGCCGAAGACGGGCGGCTTGGACCCTGTGACCGGTACGCTGCGGTTCCGCCCGGTGCGTCGTCACTTCGACGCGGCGAAGAATCTTATTATCGCGGCCTCGTTCGACGCGAATCTGTCCGAAACGGGTGAGCTGACGGTTGACCTGCTGCCTACGACTCCTGCGTTTGTGTGGCAGGTCGTGGAGTTGGTTGATTCGCCGCAGGCGTACACGCGTTACGTCGAAGTGCCGGACTCCCAGGACAGGGTCGAGTACGCTGACCTTGTGGAGGTTGACGCCGCCACGTTCGTACCGAAGGACATGACAGGCTCCCAACTGTTGAAGGTTCGCAGGGCGTCCACCCAGTCGGAGGCGGAGACGCTTTCCGCGCAATACCCGGACGTGCTGGTGTTCTTCAACGAGACCGCCAGCGTCGCGAAGGCCGCTGCGGCCTTGAGCACGCTGGAGTCCATCACGGCCGAAGCGCAGACGAACGCCGCTTTGGCGAAGAGCGCCATGCTGAGCGCCCGGTCCTCCGCGGATTCCGCGACCGCCACCCAGTCCGACCTGAGCAGTCTCGCGTCGAACGCCAGTATGGCGGCGGCTTCCGTCGCCAACGATTCGCAGACCGTGGCCGACACCGCTTCCATGGTCGCGGCGAAGGGCGAGACGGCCATCGCCGCCATCGATTCGACGGTGCGGGCGGTCAAGGACAAGGCCGAGAGCGCTTCCGCCGAACTGCCTTCCGCCGGCACCACCGAAGGCACCACGGAGGAAACCGGCAAGGACTCCACCGGGGAAACGCCAGCCGGAACCGTGTCGGAGGAGCCCGCAGCCAAGGCCACTGTGAAGGGGGCCTGATCATGCCAGCCTTTTACGCCGGCAAACGTGTCGGCAAACCATTATTGAACGGCCACACGTACAACGCCCTATTCAACGGCAAACTCGTATGGCCGTTGGACAAGGACACGGTGGTCTCCATCGAGATCACGGATGATAAGGGCAAGCCGTTGCCCAAGTCTCTGGCCGTATCCGGCACCCTGAAACTGGGGGCGAAAGCCACGTATGCGGACGGTCATGTTGGCGATCTGCTCACCACCAAGGACGTGACGTTCACAAGCCGGGACACTTCCACCGCCACGATTTCGGGCAACACGCTCACGTGGAGGCATGGCGGAACCATATTGGTGACGGCCACGGTCAACGGTTTCACTTCCGCCGCCGTGTCCATCAGCGCGGCCTACGCGCCCGAGTCCATTCAGGGCCCGCTCGCACTGTTCGGCGACTCGCAGCTGATCATAGACTCGGACACGAGCCTGACCAACATGGGCCCGTACCCTTCGGGCGCGAACCCGGGCACGGCCACCAGCTGGCCGTCCGACCAGTCCAAACAGATCGCGTCCATCACCGGCCTGAGGGTCATCGACCTGTATTACGGCGGCGCGCGCATCGCCCGCGACAAGACCGGCTGGCAGGGTGGATGGGCCATGCAGTCCAACCGTCTGGCCTCGCTCGTCAAGGCCGACGCCGCGAACACGCCGGGAGTGATCGTCATCTACGGGTTCTACAGCAACGATTTGCACGACGGCCTGACGGACACCAAGCCCGCGACCGACCTGTCGAAGATCGCCGCCGCATACAAGGCGAAGTTCGACGAGCTGAAGGCCAAGTACCCGCAGGCTCGTATTCTCTACGCGCTCCAGTGCATGTTCAGGTCCGCTGCGACTGAGGCCAAGCCGGTCATGACGGGCCTGCCGGCCGGCACCATCATGACCAACAACTTCACGGCCCTGCAATCCTCGGAACGAATCCTGTTCACCGAGACGACGCTGGGCGTGCCGGTCATCGACGCGACCGACGAAGTATGGGCGCTCGGCAGTGGGTTGACCGTCTCCGACATGATTCACCCCACCGCGGAGGGAGCCGTCAAACTCGGCCAGATCCTCGGCCGGCACATCAAACAGGCCATCCAACAGTAACGTCCTCCGTCAGACGTACACACTGTTCGAGGGCAAGGGTTTCAACGTCGCCCGCGACTGGTTCGACTGGATGCCGGACGGCGAAAAAAATGGGTACATGCACGACAAGGTCCACCCTAACGCCAAGGCAATGAATGTCGCCGCGCACAAGATCCGCGAATAGGTCAACACGCTTTCAGGGCCGAGGATTGAGGGCGAGATTCCGGCATGGAGCGAATGATTTTCATGGCATGTCGGATTGCCGCTCGTGTTCGCCGCCTCTGACCACCCGTATTAACCAAGATCAAAGCCCCGCCATGTGCGGGGCTTTTCCATAAAGGAGATGTAATGTGTTGCAAAATTTTCTAGCCGGGTTCGGGGGAGTGGGTGGCGCGTGCGCCCTCATCACCCTGCTGCTCAGGATATGGCCGGGCGCTTTGGACGCGCTGGCGACCGGATTGTATTCGCACGTGCGGCCGGAACGCCTGCCCTACGATTCGCCGCTCTCGCAGCATTTCGCAAAAACACGGCAGCTAGGCGAGCGTACTGAGAAATTCGATGGACGGTTGGACGAACTCTGCCGCGACACGATCAAAAACACGATCATCAGCCTGATCTACGGCGACCAGTCGCACGACCATTCAGAGGCCGTCAGATACGAATTGACGAAGCTTGAGAAATTGGACGCGCAATGCTGGATCATCTCGGCCGCCGAAAAATACTTGGAGGACAGGCAATGACGCATCTCATGATCGCAGGCGGCATATACCTGCTACTGCTCGCGCTCATCATCATATTCAATCATGGCGCGCACAGGCATTGATTTTCACACAGGTTTTCAAAGCCATCCCATTCCGGGATGGCTTTTCTATTGCCCCTTGACTCGGGGCGGGAAGGAGAGGATGTGGGAATCCTCAACAAAGGCAAGCCGAAACACGGACGCCTGCACCGGCGCGTGGGCGTGACGCTGTCCGCGCTCGTCGCCGCGGTCTCCATGGCGTTCGCCCCGGCGGCGATGGCCGACATGCAGGGCATCGACGTGTCCAACTGGCAGTGCGGCATCGACATCGCCAACACGCAGGCCGACTTCGTTGTCGTCGGCACCACATGGGGCACGGGGCAGGTGTATAACAACTGTCTCGTGTCCGGCGTCAACACGGACGCCAACCGCATGATCGCCCAGGCGCAGGCATCCGGCAAGAAATTCGGCCTGTATCACTACGCCATGGGAGGCAACCCGGAGGCCGAGGCCCGGTTCTTCTACACGAATACGTCGAACTATTGGCGTCACGGCATCGTGGCGTTGGATTGGGAGATGGACGACAACCCCGCATGGGGAGACTGGGATTGGGTGCGTCGATTCATGAGTGAGTGCGAACGGCTTTCGGGTGGTGTGCGCCCATTGCTGTACACCGGCCCGGTCGCCGGCACCATCCCGCAAGACATCCGCGACCGATACGGTTTGTGGATCGCCCAATACGCGAACATGAGCCCGACCGGCTATCAGGCCAATCCGTGGATGATCGGCGCGTACGGCGAGGCCATGCGCCAATACAGCGGCACCGGTGTCGTCAACACGTGGAGTCCCATCGACCTCAACATCTTCCGTGGCGAGGCATGGCAGTGGGATCTGTACGCCAACCCGGCCGGCGGCTCCACGCCACCGGCCACACCGGCCGCGCCCGCACAGCCGAGCGACCCCCAGCCCACTCCCAACACGGGTGGCATCAGCCACGTCATGCAATGGGGAGAAACCATCTGGGGACTCGCCGTCGCCTATGATGCATGGCCCCTGTCCGCATGGCATACGCCCAGCGGTGACATCAACCGCTACTACGTGGGCGACGTCGTAACCTACGGCGGCGGTTCCACCACGGCCGCGCCGTCCAACGGGGTTTCCAAGACCCTCCAGTACGGCGACACCGTGTGGGATTTCGCCACCGCGCACGGCTACAGCGTCAGCCAATGCACCGTACCCTCCGGCAACATCAACGTCTACTACCCCGGTGACGTGGTGACCTGCCGCTAAAACCAACCGATGCCGCCATTACTCCCGATGGCGGCATCACCACTATTTTTTTGATCGGAGCAAAACATGACCGACAACACGCCGGACACCCAACTCGAAGAAATCACGGAAACCGGCACGCCCAATATTCCCGACCATACGGCCACGCCGTACACTCCCGTGTTCAATGACACGGTGCGCACCGTCATCTACGTGGTCACGCTCGTCGCCTCGGTCATCGGACTCGGGTTCATGAGCTTCGGCTCCCCCGAAATCGGCGGTTTCATCAGTACCGCCGCAGGCATCATCGCCGCAGGATTCGGAGTCGCATACAACCCCGTACGCATGGCCGGCAAGTAGCCGCAGCGAATAAACACCGCCCCTCCATCCGGCATAACGCTGGACGGAGGGGCGGTTTTCGCGTATTCAAAACCAAGTTCAAGCCCATGGCAAAGGAACACCGACCACACGGGCCAAGGCATACGCCAATGCAAGCGCGACTATCAGAGCGCAGACCGCGACGAAAACGTAGTCTCCTAGCAGACATGCTCTAAGGAACAATGGATGCTCCCGCGCGAACACCCGCATTCTTTCACCCCTATTCTTATCCAGATGCGTCGAGGTCGCACAGTCGTGGAACAGGTGCATGAACGGACGCCATCGCGCCATACGCACGAACTGGTCCGCATCAGCGACATCATTCGATTGCTTGGCTTGAGGCGAATCCAACGGATCGTTTTCCTCAACCACTTTCGCCGCAGCCACGGTCTTGCTCGCATCCGTGGAGGATATGCCGGATACCGCGTCTAGGTCCGCGTCCGGCGATTCCACAGCGTCGAAACCGGTGTCGTCATAATCCGCCATGTCAGATGTCGGCCCCGTGCTTGCGCAACCGTTCCATGCGTTTTCGAACCGCGGCCAGCGAGACGCCGAAATATGCTGCGGCCGCGATCATCCCATCGTTCTTGACTTTCTGGATGAAATCGTGTTCGGGCATGAGCAGCGCACCGGCGAACTCGTCCGCGTAGAATTCGTGGATGTCGTAATCGTCGGAACGTTTGTCCATGAAAGCGAAATCGTTGTCCTGCGCTATGGTGACTCGTTCCACGAAATGCCCCAGTTCGTGTGCGAGCGTGAACCTGCGTCTTGTCTGTGGTTCGGTGCGTTCCGTGTAGGCTCGGGGCTCGCTGCTGTGTTCCTTGACTATCATGCCGCTGACACCTTCGGGAAGCTCACCGGTGTAGGGCGTGACACCCATGGCCTTGCATATGCTCACGATCTTGACCGGATAGGAGTGGTCCCAGTAATTGTCAAGGGTTTCTTGCGCTTTGCGGCGCGCATCCTGCCACAGTAGGGTCATGACTTCTCCTTCCCAGTATTGACCTGATATCCTATATGTTCAACGTTAACAGGAGCTCAGGCCCAGGCATTCCCTCGCATAGGCTTCAACCTCACGGTTCTCTTCATCGTCACCGATAAGCAGCAGCCATGCTGCGGGAATCTCCCTACGCACGTCCTCCTTGCGTATTTTTTTGATAAGCCCTTGTGACTGTAAGAACATGCCAGTCTGGCTTATACGCTGTATCGCCGACTGTCGCCTTGAGGCAATCAGTCGTCCGTTATCTTCGCGCTGTAGGGCCTCATGGCTGAGGATTCCCATGCTGAACTGTTCTGCAAGATGCCCCCACCCGCGTTCGTAGACACGGCTCGGCAGACCTTTGCGTTGGTTTTCCTCGGTGGGCGGCCAATCATAGGTGATCTCGGCCATAGTGAGCATCATGGCGTATGCCGTCATGTTGGGCGTGGGGTTACCTCGAAACATGGTGAGGAATTTTCCTTCGGCTGATAGGCGCATGACTTTTTGTGCGTTACGGTATCCCAAGGTCTCCATCTTTCCTCCACGCCTAGCGGTAATCTGGACGCGGAAAATGTTGCATCGTTTTCCTTTGTGCCTCTCGGTGTTCCAGCACCGGGAGGCGTTTTCTTTTATGTCTACTACCATAGCACGCAATATCTCAGCAGCAATACTTTGCATTATTGCTACAGCCTATCTGATGGTATTTCAGCAGCACTAACCTTATATAGGTAATAAACAAGTTATTGATAGAGATATATAACTAGAGCGCTTCGCGGATTTTTTCCCATCGGCAATCACCGTCGATTTTCGCCACGCCGAAACCGTTCCGCAGCCCAACCCGAAGATTTGTTGGAGAATGTTGGAGAATGACATTCCTAGACGCCGGAAATCTTACCCGAGATACGATGAGACCCCTTGCAAACATTGGCGTTCGCAAGGGGTCTCAATGTCTAATCAGCGGGCGTTTCAGCACACCTTCCACATCCAGTTGTGCGGGTCCTCGACTTCGCCGAGCTGGATGCCGAGCAGCTCGTCACGCAGTTCGCAGGTGAGCTTGCCGGAGCCGCCGTCGGCGACGGCGACATCGAACTTCTCGGACTTGAAGCGACCGATCGGGGTGATGATGGCTGCGGTGCCGCAAGCGAACACCTCGGTGACCTCACCGGACTTGATGTCCTCGAGCAGCTGGTCGAGGGCAATCATGGTCTCGACTACGTCGTGGCCCTTGTCCTGCAGCAGCTGAATCAGGGAGCGACGGGTCACACCCGGCAGAATGTTACCGGTCAGGGACGGGGTCTCCACGTGGCCATCCTTGTGCACGGCCATCATGTTCATGCCACCGAGCTCTTCGAGGTAGGTCTTGGTGGCGGCGTCCACGAAGCACACCTGCTCGCAGCCGTTCTCAACCCCCTTGTACTCGCCGAGCAGGGAGGCGGCGTAGTTGCCGCCGCACTTGGCGAAACCAGTGCCGCCAGGGCCGGTGCGGAACCACTTGTCTTCAACCCAGATGCTCACCGGCTTGACGCCGCCCGGGAAGTACGGGCCGGACGGGGAGGCGATCACGCAGTAGTCGACCTCCTGCGGGGCGCGCACGCCGAGGAACGGCTCGGAAGCGAACATGAACGGACGCATGTACAGCGTGTACTCGCGGCGGGACGGCACCCAGTTGGCGTCGCGCTTGACCAGCGCGGCCACGGAACCGAGGAAGTCGTCAATCGGCAGCTCAGGCAGGTACAGACGCTTGGCGGAGTTCTGGAAACGCTCGGCGTTCGCATCCGGGCGGAACAGCCAGGTGGAGCCGTCGGCATGACGGTAAGCCTTGAGGCCCTCGAAGCACTCCTGTGCGTAGTGCAGCACGGAAGCACCCGGATCCATCTTGAGCGGTGCGTACGGTTCGACGCGGCGGTCGGACCAGCCTTCGCCCTTGGTCCAGGTCATGTGGGTCATGTTGTCGGAGAACACCTGGCCGAAAGCCGGCTTGTCGATGAGGGACTGACGCTTCTCATCGGATGCGGGGTTGTCGTTCGGCAGTACGGTGAACGGTTCGGCGAGCTTGTCGAGCGCTGCCGGATCGTGGTGCGTGTTTTCAGTCATTACTAGCTACTTCTTCTTGACTTTGGCGGCCCGAAAGCCACCATATGGGGTGTGTGCTGTGCGCTTGTGGCGCGAGCTCTGTTGCATACTTTTGCACACCCATGTGTTACTCGTGTAGCAGAGTTCACATGGTGAAAAACGAAGAAGCCCGCACCGTTCTCAACGGCTGCGGGCTTCCACGTTTCAGTTATGTTCTGAATTGTTCGCTATCGAAGCGATCGACTCACTTGGCGTCGGCAGCCGGAGCAGCAGCGTCGGCAGCCGGAGCAGCAGCTTCCGGAGCGGCGGTGGACTCAGAAGCATCTTCCGGCACCTCAACGGTGACGACGGACTCTTCCGGGTCCTCAACGTCGAGCTCAACGCCTTCAGGCAGAACAACGTCCTTAGCGAACACCTTGGTGCCGTCGGTTAGGCCCTCGACGCTCACAACGATCTTCTCAGGCAAGTTGGCGACGTCAGCGCGAACCTTGAGCTCCTGAATGTCGACGAATGCCACAGCAGCGCCCTTCGGGGTGCCTTCAACGAAGACCGGCACCTCGACGTCGATCTTCTCGCCGGCCTTGACCTCAAGGAAGTCAACGTGCTCGATGATGCGCTTGACCGGGTTCTTCTGCACGTCCTTGACGACGGCCATCTTGGTGTTGCCGTCGAAGGCGATGGTGAACAGGGCGTTGGTGTGACGCAGGGCCAGGGTGGTCTCGCGCATCGGCAAGGTCACGAAGGCGGGCTCTTCGCCGCCGGCGTAGATGGTGGCCGGAATCTTGTTGGCAACGCGCAGACGACGAGCAACGCCCTTGCCGAACTCGGAACGGGCCTCGCCCTCAAGCTTAATGGTGGTAGCCATAATGGATACTCCTTGTAGTTTCGTTTCGTACTGTCTCGCTCAGACGCCACGACGCGCCGAAAGACACCCTACAAGGAGTGAAATACGCCGAGTCGATAACGGAAGCTGTGTCATGTGTCAGCACGCACACTTCCCTCGCCAAAGCAACAATTGTCAAGTATACGCCAACTCCGGACTTTGGCGCGGTGATGCTTCGATGACACTGCATCCCGGCCGTCCCAGCCACGTCAACGTACGGTTTCCGCGAAATAATCCCTAACTTTGTGAAGAACGTACGCTTACCCGTTCTCATCGTACGGTTTCCGCGAAATCGTCCGCCATTTCGTGAAAATCGTACGCTCAGCGACACTCAGTGTACGGTCTTTCACGAAGTTGGGGATGATTTCGAAAATAACGTACGATGGTGAGTACCGTATCGGGAGGTTGATATGACTCGTTCGGACGACGTCATCAATGAGGATGGCCATGACGTCATCGCCACACACACTCGCGTTGTCAGGGGTATGGCTGCGGCACTTGCCGCGATAGCCGCCACAGGAGCCGGCGTCACAGCCGCGGCCGCCAACGTCATGTTCACGTTCGCGCTGGACACCAAAGCCAAACGTTCGATGTTCAACATGCCGCACGAGGAGACGCCGAAAGGCATCGAATTCGACATGTCCGAGCAGCTTGAGGCCGCCCGGTGGTTCGAGGAGGCCAAGCAATCGGTCACGCTGCGCAGCCATGATGGATTGAAACTCCACGGCTGGCTGTTGGACCCGGATTGTTCCGACCCACAGCCGCATCTATACGCGATCTGCTGCCATGGCTATGCCGGAGAGCCCGCGGAAATGGCCAAATGGGCGCATCGCTATGCGCAACTCGGTTTTACGGTCCTGCTACCCGCGCAGCGCGCCCATGAGTTGAGCGAAGGGCGTTACGTGGGTATGGGATTGCTGGAAAGCGACGATCTGTTGGGCTGGGTTTCGCTGATCACCGCAGCTGATCCGGATGCACGCATTCTGTTGCATGGCAATTCGATGGGCGCCGCCACGGTGATGATGGCGGCCGGCGATGCGCGACTCCCCCGCAATGTCATCGCCGCGATTTCCGATTGCGGATACAGTTCCGTGGTTTCGCAGTTTACGGATAATGCCGAGGAGATGTTCCGTTTGCCGCACTCGTTGGCCGCGCTGCTGGTCAAAGTGGCCAGTCATGTGTCTAAACGCAAGGCCGGATACCGGTTTGAGGACGCCTCCTGTGTGAAGGCATTACGGCACGCGACTATTCCGATGATGTTCATTCATGGCGGAGCGGATACTTTTGTCAATCCGAAGTATCTGGACATCAATTACAACGCCTGCGCCAGCATCGACCGCGAGAAGCTGCTGATTCCCGGCGCCGACCACACGATGAGCGCCAGCACCGATCCGGACCGCTATTGGCGTCGCGTTAACAGCTTTGTTAAGCGGGTGTTTGGGCTGTAGTAGATATAGAGCTCGGCTCCCCTCTGTGAGGGGAGCCGCCAGCGAAGCTGACTGAGGGGAGCACCCGTGTATGGGCTACTCCCCTCAGTCTCACTCCGTTCGACAGCTCCCCTCACAGAGGGGAGCTAAGAATGGTTACGCGAGCAATTCCTTGACGGCGGCGATGACGGACTGCAGACTCTTCTTCGCGTCACCGAACAGCATCTGGGTGTTGTCTTCGAAGTAGAGCTCGTTCTGGATGCCGGCGTAGCCCATACCGCGGCCGCGCTTCATGACCACGACGTTCTGGGACTTGTCGACGTCGAGAATCGGCATGCCGGAGACCGGGGTGCCGGGACGGCGAGCAGCCGGGTTGGTCACATCGTTGGCGCCGACGACCAGAGCCACGTTGGCCTGCGGGAACTGCGGGTTGATCTCATCAAGATCCACGAGCTCCTCGTAGGGCACGTTGGCCTCGGCCAGCAGCACGTTCATGTGGCCAGGCATACGGCCTGCGACCGGGTGAATGGCGTAGGAGACTTCCACGCCGTGGCCCTTGAGCAGTTCGCCGAGGTCGGCGAGCTCGCGCTGGGCCTGAGCCTGAGCCAGACCGAAGCCGGGCACGAAGATGACCTTCTGCGCGTAGACGAGCTGAACGGCCAGATCGTCCGGCGTGGTCTCCTTCATGGTGCCTTCCGGACCGTCGCCAGCAGCGGCGGCGTCAGCACCACCGCCGAAGCCACCGGCCAAGACGGAGAGCAGCGGGCGGTTCATGGCCTGAGCCATGAGGATGGACAGGGTCACACCTGCGGAACCGACGAGTGCGCCGGCCACGATCAGGGCGACATTGTCAATCGCCAGACCGGACATAGCCACAGCCGTACCGGTGCATGCGTTGAGCACAGAGATGACGACGGGCATATCGGCGCCGCCGATCGGAATCACGAACACCAAGCCGTAGCACAGGGCGAACACGGTGGTCAGAATCGACCACAGCAGACGCTGTTCGGGCTGGACGCACAGCATGACCAGCGAGACGACAGACAGCACGGCGAACAGAATGTTCCATACGCCCTTGCCCGGCAGGTTCAGCTTCTTGACCCACTTGATACCCTGCAGCTTGCCGGCTGCGATGAGCGAGCCGGTGAAGGTCACAGAACCGATGAGAATACCGAGACCAGCGGTGATGAGCACCACGATGTCCGGGGTGCCTTCCTTGGTCAGGATGTCGTTCAGGGCCACGAGTGCGGCGGCGCCACCACCCACGGTATTGAACACGGAGACCAGCTGCGGCATATCGGTCATCTTCACCTTCTTGGCGGAGACGACACCGGCCACGGCACCGATCAGGATGCCGACGACCAGCACCACCACGGCGACAATGTTCACGAAGCCCTTGGCGAAGAGCACGATGAACGCCATGAGCACGGCCACGACCATGCCGAACGCGGAGATCTGGTTACCCTTGCGGGCGGTCTTCGGCGAATTCATGAAATGCAGACCGACCACAAACAGGACGGCAGAGAACAGGTAGACGAACCAAGCGACGATGTCGATGGCGCCAACGGTTGCGGAGGTCATTACTTCGACTCCCCCTTCTTCTCGTTCTTGCTGGACTTGAACATCTCAAGCATGCGGTCGGTGACCACGTAGCCACCAACGACGTTCATGGTGCCCAGCACAGCGGCCAGGAAGATGAACACGTAGGCCAGCGGGCTATTGGCTTCGGCTGCCACGATCACAACGCCGACGATGACGATGCCGTGGATGGAGTTCGCGCCGGACATAAGCGGCGTGTGCAGGGTGGCGGGCACCTTGCCGATGACCTCGATGCCGATGAGCAGCGCGAGGACGAACAGGGTAATGGAAACGACGAGAGTAGGCATGGTATTCCTTCTTCCTTACTTCTCGGACTTCTCGGCATCGGCAGCAGCTGCCGGGGCGGCGGCGCGGCCGGCAACCACCAGCGCGTCGTCGAGTTCTTCGGTGAGATCCTGGCCGAGCTTGCCGTCACGCACGAAGTGCACGAGGATGTCGGCCACATTGCGCGAAAGCAGGTTGGATGCGGTGGTGGCGACGCCGGAGGCCAGGTAGGGAGCGCCGATCAGCTTGACACCGCCCTCGGTGACCTGTTCACCAACGGCGGAGCCTTCGACGTTGCCGCCGAGGTCGGATGCTGCGCAGTCCACGATCACGGCACCACGCTTGAGACCCTTGACGCCGGCTGCGGTGAGCAGCACCGGGGGCTTACGGCCCGGGACCTTGGCGGTGGTGATGATGATGTCAAAGCCGGCGGCCTTTTCGTCGACGGCAGCCTGCTGCTGAGCCTGCTCTTCGGCGCTCAGCGCGCGGGCATAACCGCCCTCGCCCTGGCCCTTGGAGAAGTCAAGTCCCAGATCAAGGAACTTCGCGCCGAGGGACTCGACCTCGCCCTGGGAGGCGGGACGCACGTCGTACGCGGTGACGACCGCGCCAAGACGCTTCAGCGTACCGATGGCCTGCAGGCCGGCGATGCCGGCACCGAGCACCAGCGCCTTAGCCGGGCGAATCGTGCCGGCGGCGGTGGTCATCATCGGCAGGAAGGAACCGTAAGCATCGGCGGCGGTGATGGCTGCCTTGTAGCCCATCACGGAGTTCTGAGAGGTCATCTCATCCATGGACTGGGCGCTGGAAAGCTTACGGGGCAGCTTTTCGATGGCGATGCCCACCAGACCGGCCTTCTCGAGCGCGGCCACGTAATCGGCATCGGTGAAGGAACCGAGCATGCCAATGACCCACTGGCCGGCCTTGAGCTTGGCCACGGTCTCGGCGGACGGTCGGTCCACAAAACCGAGCGCGTCGGCTTCGGCGAGCACCTCGTCACGGCTGGTCACCTTCGCACCGGCCTTTTCGTAATCCTCATCGGTGTAGTCGGCAGCAATGCCGGCACCTGCTTCAATCAGTGAGGAGACACCGCTCCTCTTCAGCCGGGTGACGATATCCGGCGTCAGCGCGACGCGGGATTCCGTTTCGGACGTTTCGTTCAAAACGCCGAACACCACGGTGGCTTCTGGGTTTTGCGCCATGAGAGCCCTTTCTTGTTCTGCTTCAAAATGGACATGGTTATCCGCATAGTAAGTGTAGCCGGAAGGTAAAGACCATGACTTGAGATTCCGCCAATCGAAATAGAAACGAACCCGAAATTAGTAAGAAATACGAATGTGTCCATGTGCATTGCGGATGAATTGCTCGGAAGCCGTCCAACAATCACCCGGCATCGATCAGCAACCAACCGCTCAATAATTATCGACAATCGCCGTTTCGCAGCTCACGGTTACTCAACAATATCGGAACCTGTGCAATATTTTGCCACGCGCTCCCCTAACCAGCCAGAATCCTACGGTTGCGTAAGGTGACGAGTTCGGTTTGGGCGATTACAATTTGAACTTTGAGAAGCGTTCGCCTCATGGCTGGACGACACTGAAAGGTTTACAGGAGCAAGACTTGTCGGTTATCAATTCCTTCACGCAGCACACTATCAATCTCACCCGTAAGGCGCTCAGGTTGGGATCCGACTTCGTCCACCCGGTCCACGACGACACTCCGGACGAGCCCGATTACCTGTCTAACGCCGACGTGCCGGTCGAGGCCAATATCGCTTTGCCTCACAGCGACGATTGGGACGACGGCCACCTGACCGTCACCGACATCGACCCCGTCACCGGCCTGCTCACCACCTCCACCGAAGGCAATCCGCCGCTGGACGAAGGTACGTCCATCTACGACCTGTATGCGGACCGCGCCGAACGTATGGGCGATGAGCCGCTGTACACCTACAAGTCCGGCAACGATTGGGTGACCGTCACCGCCAACGAGTTCCTGGCTGACGTGCGTGCCGTGGCCAAGGGCCTGATTCATTACGGCCTGAAGAAGGGCGATGCCGTGGCATTCATGTGCCGAACTTCCTACGACTGGGACCTGACCGACGCGGCGATCATGGCGTGCGGCGGCGTGCTCGCCACCATCTACGACACCGATTCGGCCGAGCAGATTCGCAATATCGTCAACAACTCCGACGCCCGACTGCTGATCGTGCAGGACACGGACATGCGTAAGAAGGCGGATGGGGCCGTCGAAGAGTGCCCGTCCCTGGAGCACATCATCACCATCGAGACCGGTGGCTTGGACGAGATCAAGGCCTACGGCACCACGGTCTCGGACGAGGAGCTGGACGAGCGCATCGATTCGGTCAAGAAGACCGACCTGTGTTCCATCGTGTACACCTCTGGTTCCACGGCCGCGCCGAAAGGCGTGGAGATGACCCACGAGCACTACTGCCAGACCGCGCTGAATCTGCCGGCCTACATGCCCGATCTGCTGCACGACAAGAGGAACACCATCCTGCTGTTCCTGCCGCAGGCCCATTCCTTCGCCCGCGCCATCAACTACATCGTCGTCTCCTCGAACGTCCGCATCTACATCGCCACCGGCATCAAGACGCTGATCAGCGATCTGCAGGTGGCCAAGCCCACTCTCATGATCGTGGTGCCGCGCGTGCTGGAGAAGGTGTACAACGCCGCGTCCCAGAAGGCCGGCCACGGCCCCAAGGGCGTGGTGTTCGCCTCCGCCGTGGTGGCCGCGCAGAACTATATGAAGGAGGTCTCCGCCAATGGCAAGGCAGGTGCACTGACCCGCACTCGCCGCGCTGCCTTCGATCCGATTGTCTACTCTTCGCTGCGCGAAGTGCTCGGCGGTCGCGCCAAGTGGATTGTGGCCGGCGGTGCCCCGCTTGACCCGGAACTGCTGGCTTTCTTCCGTGGCGCGGGTGTGCCTGTATACGAGGGCTATGGTCTGACCGAGACCACCGCACCGTGCGCGTTCAGCCCGCTGGGTACGCCGTTCCACGCTGGTTCCGTGGGCATCGCATTCCCCGGATTCTCCCTGCGCATCGCCGAGGACGGCGAAATTCAGGTCAAGGGTCGTGCCGTGTTCCCGCGCTATCACAAGAACGACGAGGCCACTGAGCTGTCGTTCACCGAAGATGGCTGGTATGTCACCGGCGACTTGGGCCGTATCGACAACGATGGCTTCCTGTACATCACCGGTCGTAAGAAGGATCTGATCATCACTGCAGGTGGTAAGAACGTCTCCCCCGGCCCGATCGAGGAAGTCATTCAGCGTTGCGAGTTCGTCTCCCAGGCGCTGGTGCTGGGTGACAAACGCCCGTTCATCTCCGCCCTGGTGACGCTGGACGAGAAGTCGTTGCGCCCGTGGCTCGCCGCCAAGGGGCTTGACGAGAACATGTCCCTCGAGGACGCGGCAAGGAACGCCGCCGTGCGCGCCGAAGTGCAGCAGTGGGTCGATCAGGCCAACGAGGGCGTCTCCCGCGCCGAGTCCGTGCGCAAGTTCATCATCCTGCCCGAGGAGTTCACTCAGGAAAACGGCCTGATGACCGCTTCCATGAAGGTGATTCGTCCCAAGGTCATCAAGCGCTACTCCACCCTCCTCAACACCCAGATGTACACGAAGCGGAAGTAAACCGTATAGCAAAAGCTCCCTCTGACGAGGGAGCTTTTTTCGTCTATACGCCTTAGAAGCCCAGGCGCTCCAGCTGCTTGGGGTCGGACTGCCAGCCTTTGGCTACCTTGACGTGGAGGTCGAGCTTGGCTTTTTGGCCGACGATGCGGTTGACCGGGGTGCGCAGCTTCTTCTTGACGTAGGTGAGGTTCGAGGCGCCCTTGCCGATGATGATCGGCTTCTGGGAGTCACGCTCCACGTAAATGGACACGTTGACCTGCGCCTTGCCGTCATAGCCCTGACCGGTCTCGTTGTCTTCCGGATAGTCGATGGAATCAACCACCACGGCCAGCGAATGCGGCAGCTCGTCGTCCAGGGTCTCAAGGAACGCACCGCGCACGAGTTCGGCGATGGTGTCTTCCGGACGCTCCTCGCTGATCTGATCGTCCGGGTACATCTGCGGACCCTCGGGCGTGTGCTCAATGAGCACGTTCTTCACTTCAGCCAGATTGTCGTGCTTCAGGGCGCTCACCGGCACGATGTCCGAGAAATCGGCGAAATCGTTGATTTCGATGAGCTTGTTGATGAGTTGCTGACGGCCAAGCTCGTCGATCTTGGTGACGATGGCAATCAGCGGGATGCGCCACTTGAACGTACCGTCCTCACGCTTGGTGGCGAAGTCGGTACGCAGTCGGGAGAGAATACGCTTGTCGCCGGGGCCGATTTCCTGATCGGCGGGCAGCAGGAAGGCCACCACGTCCACATCGGCCAGAGATTCGTCGACCACGTCGTTCAGACGCTGGCCGAGCAACGTACGCGGACGGTGAATACCGGGCGTGTCCACGAGCACGAGCTGCGCGTGGTCGGCGGTCAGGATGCCGCGGATCGCCTTACGGGTGGTTTCCGGGCGAGAGGATGCGATGGCGATCTGCTTGCCGATCAACGCGTTGATCAACGTGGATTTGCCGACGTTCGGGCGGCCGACCACGGCCACGAATCCGGAGCGATACGGCACGTCCTGCTTGGTCACGTTCGCCGTTTCACCGGTCGCGTCGACTTCGGCAACGCCGGCAACATCGGAAGCATCGGTAACGTCAATGTCATCGACGTCGTTCGTGCTGTTGTTCTGATCGGTCATATCACTCCTTGCTGGCGGTATCATCGCCTTCGACGGGCTCGCCGTCAGTTTCCTCATGGGTCTTGTTATTTTCCTCGCCGCCCTCGACGTGCGCCGGTTCTACGACGATGGTGGACACCTTCTTGCGGCGTCCGGCGGAGTCCACGGCGGTCAGTCGCAGACCGCGCGTCACAGCCGAGGCACCGACAATCGGCACTCGGCCCAGAATCTTGGTCAGCAGGCCGTACACGGTATCGACATCGTCCTCATCAATGTCGATCTCGAAGATCTCCTCCAGATCGGCAATCGGCGTACGGGCGGGCATCTTCCACTTGTTGTCTCCGATTTTCTCCGGCTCAGTACGCTGGGTGCGGTCGTGCTCGTCTTCCAGCTCGCCGACGATCTGTTCGATGGCATCCTCGATAGTCACCATGCCGGCGATGCCGCCGTACTCATCGACCACCACGGCCACATGCTGGCGGGAACGCTGCATCTCATGGAACAGGTCGTCCACCGGCTTGGATTCGGGAACAAGCAGCGGCTGCCGGACGATGGATTCGACCGCGCGCTCCATGGCCGCCGGGTTGAAGGCGGTGGCACGCACGGCATCCTTCAAATAGGCCACGCCGATCAGGTCATCCACATCCTCACCGATCACCGGCACGCGGGAGAAGCCGGAGCGGGAGAACAGTTTCAGCGCGGAAGACAGTGTGGAGTCGCGCTCCATGCAGATCATATCGGTGCGCGGCACCATGATCTCGCGAGTCAACGTATCAGACAGGGTGAGCACGTTGCGCAACATTTCGGAGACTTCCGGATCGAAGTCGTTGGACTCCACCAGTCGGTCGATGGCGGCCTTGCCCTGCTCGAGCTGAATCTTCTCAAGCTCCTCGTCGTCGGACAGATCGGAGTCCTTGGAGCGGCGGCCCGGTCCCTTGGAACCGGACTTGTCGCCACCGATGCGTGCGAACGGCGTGAGCTTGGTGGCCAACGACACGATGCGCGAGTTGGAAATCATGATGCCGACCGGCTTGGCCATGCCGGCGGTGCGCGGGCGGACCAGTACGGAGACCACGGCTACGATAATCGCGAACAGGAATCCGGAGAGCAGTTCAATCCACAGTTCCGCACCCCACAGGGATGCGATGGAAGACACCAGTACGCCGTCGAGCACATTGCAGGCGATGCGGAAGAACGCACAGCTGCCGGCGGTGGCGTAACGGTCGGCGATGAGCCGTTGCACGCGATGAATCTTGTCGATCTTCTTCATCTTGAGGAACTGGCTTGCTTCGGAGTCGGTCTGCACCTCGAGGATGAGATTGTTAAGGCTGGCTCGCGTTACGCGGGCCACGGCGCCTTCAGCGGCGGCCATGGTCAGCGAGAGCCAGACGAACAGGGCCGCCACGAGTACAAGAATGACGGTGATGGCGATCGGCGTGGTACTGGAATACTCCATAATGATTTTTCGGTGTCCTTGAATGTCCTTGAACGGTATCGAATAATCCGGATTTGGTGTGATTGATTTGGGAGCTTATTTGGAATCGAGGTCGCGGCCGGCACCGTGCGCGGCGTCGTACAGGGCCAGCGCGTCGGGCGTGCCGGCGGGCAGCGTGGCCTGCACGTTGGCATCGTGGCGTAGGGCGAAGAAGGTGAGCAGCAGCTGTCGCTGCAGGCCGAACATCTGGCGCTCCTGCTCGGGGGTCACGTGGTCGTAGCCGAGCAGGTGCAGGATGCCGTGGATGGTGAGCAATAGCATCTCCTGCATGGTGCTGTGCCCGGCTGCGGCAGCCTGTTGGGCGGCGACCCACGGGCAGATGACGATGTCGCCGAGCACTCCTTCCATCACGGTTTTGCCGTCGCCGGGGCGCAGCTCGTCCATCGGGAAGCTCATCACGTCGGTCGGGCCTTCGAGGTTCATCCAACGCATGTGCAGTTCGGCGATGGGATCGGGATCCACGAACATGATGGTCAGGTCGGACTGGGTGCTCACGCGCATCTGGTCGAGTACCCAAATACCCAAATCGGAGAAGACCTTGGGGTCGATGACCCACTGGGTTTCATTGGTGACGTCAACGCTCATCGTCTGTCTCGCTTTGGTTGGTTGAATCCGCTTGCTGGCGGGCATCGAAGTCGGTATGGTTGCGGCGGCCCTTGCGTTCGATGTCGCGGTGGTCGCCGGCGATGGCGGAGTGACGGTCGTAGGCGGCCACGATCTGGCCGACCAGCTGGTGACGTACCACGTCCTCGGTTTTGAGATGCACGAATGCGATGTCGTTGATACCGCCCAGGATGCGTTCGATGGTGGCCAGTCCCGAGCGCGGCACGGTCAGGTCCACCTGCGAGATATCGCCGGTGATGACCATCGTGGTGTTGAAGCCCAGACGGGTCAGGAACATCTTCATCTGCTGTTCGGTGGTGTTCTGAGCCTCGTCGAGGATCACGAACGCGTCGTTCAGCGTACGGCCGCGCATGTAGGCGAGCGGCGCCACTTCGATGGAGCCGTCGTCCATGTACCGCTTGAGCTGGTCGGCGCCGAGCATGTCGCCAAGCGCGTCGTACAGCGGGCGCAGATACGGGTCAACCTTGTCATTCAGCGTGCCGGGCAGAAAGCCGAGGCTTTCGCCGGCCTCCACGGCCGGGCGCGTGAGGATGATGCGGCGAATCTGCTTGTCCTGGAAGGCACGCACAGCCTTGGCCACGGCCAGATACGTCTTGCCGGTGCCTGCGGGGCCAATGCCGAAGGTGATGGTGTGCGATTCGATGGCGTTCACGTAGGCCACTTGTCCGGCGGTTTTCGCACGGACCGGCACGCCGGCAGCAAAGGTGATGACGCCGGGAACCGTGGGCTTGCGGTACGTCGGGTCGTGGGAGCCGGCAGAACGTGCATGGGCGCGTTCGTTTGAGGTCGATTGCGCCAGTTTGTCACGCACCGGGCCGTGACCGGGATGTTCGAGGCGCACGTGGTTCTTGAGCACGTTCTGGTCGAGCATGCGACGCACGGTGTCGGCGTCCATAGGCGCGGTGTAGGCGGCTTGGATGATGGTATTGACCAAATCCTCGGCCTGTGCGGCCTGGGCTTCGGTCTGCTTGGAGCGGGAGACGATCGCCACGCGGTTGCCGCGCACGATAATCGTCAGGTCCGGAAAGGCGCGCTCTACCTCGCGAATGACCTCGTCAACCGGGCCGAGCACGGCGACGGGGTCAAGTTGGGGCGGGATGGTGATGGTACGTGTAGTCGTTGCCACGAAGCGGATATTCCCCTACTACTCGTCGAGCTTTTCGCCGGTCATCACGTGCGCGTGCACGTGGAAGACGGTCTGGCCGGCGTCGAGACCGGTGTTGAACACCAGTCGGTAGGCGCCGTGAAATTCCTTGTCGGCGATGTTCTGCGCAATGGAGACGATGTGGGCCAGCTCGGTCGGGTCGTCGGCGGCAAGTTCGGCGACGTTGGCGTAGTGCTTCTTGGGCACCACGAGCACGTGGACCTTGGCCTTGGGATTGATGTCGTTGAATGCGTAGGTCGTCTCGTCCTCGTAGACCTTGCTGCTGGGAATCTGCCCTGCGATGATCTTGCAGAACAGGCAATCGTCGGATTCGCTCATCATGCTCCTTGGTTTGATGTTGCTACGCACCAGCTTAGCGCGTGGGCGTTACTCGTAACGTCCCAACACCCGAGACAACAGCGACAACGCTACAGGACCGGCCGTCGCGGCTCTCAGAATATTGCGCCCCAGTACGCAGCTCACCGCTCCGGCCTTGACGAAATCAGCTACCTCCTGCTCACTGATGCCACCCTCAGGCCCGACCACCACACTGACAGTCCGCGGCCGGCCGTCCTGGAGCGTGCGTTCCACCAACTGCGCAACCTTCTCCTCCACGCCGGACCACGTATCGGTAGCATCCTGATGCAGCACAATCACCACATCGCCATGCACGCAGGCCCTGCGGCAGATGGCCACGACCTCCTTGCTGGACGCGCACGCCTCCAGTTGCGGCTTAAAGGCGCGCCGCGACTGCTCGGTGGCGGCATCCAGTACCGAATTCCACTTCTTGTCTGTACGGCCGACCTTCCACTTGGCAATGGATCGGTCCGCCTGCCATGGCACCACTTGGTCGACGCCAATCTGAGTAGCCATATCGATGGCCTGCTCATCATGGCCGGTTTTCGCCAATGCCTGAATCAGCGCCAAACGGGTGAGCGGCTCGGGTTCGCGCCCCACTTCCACGACTTCAGCCAGTCCGGCTTCAGGATCGGCCATCACTGCCTGGATTCTCAAGCCGTTGCCGTCGGAAAGTTGCAGGCTGTCCCCTGCCTTGAGTCGCATGGCCTGCACGGCATGGCGCTTGATGTGAGCGGGCAGGGTTAGCTTCCAGCCGGCGTGGAGTTCGTCGCTGTTCACCGGGACGTCGTCGACCTGCGGGTCGAAAAGAAAAAGGGCATCAGTCATGACTTCAAGGCTACACGCGACACGCCGGGCACACGCGCGAATTGCATCCCTGTAATTTCATGCTAAGCTATCTACTCGTTGTCCAAACGACACCTGCCCGGGTGGCGGAATGGTAGACGCGCTAGCTTGAGGTGCTAGTGCCTATTTTATACAGGCGTACGGGTTCAAGTCCCGTCTCGGGCACAGATAAACCCCTTGCATTGCAAGGGGTTTTTCGTTATCTGCACACACGAAAGGCCACCAATGCAGTTCATCACGCTGGACACCGTCGACGACCCGCGCGTCGAAGCGTATGTGAGCCTCACCGAAATGCAGTTGCGTAATCGCTTGGAACCAGCCAAGGGCGTGTTCATCGCCGAGTCCCCCAAGGTTATCGACCGCGCGCTGGCCGCTGACCGCGAACCGCTGTCACTGCTGGTCGAGGAACCTTGGCTGGAGGGCATGAAAGACACCTTCGACTTCATCGACGGGCGCTGGGGCGCGGATATTCCCGTCTACGTGGCCTCACCTGAGCAGCTCAAGCGTCTGACCGGCTACCGTTTGCATCGCGGCGCCCTATGCGCGATGCGACGCTGGCCGTTGCCCTCCGTAGCCGAGGTCTGCAGGAGCGCCCGCCGCGTGGCAGTAATGGAAAACATCGTGGACCACACCAATGTGGGCGCACTGATGCGTTCGGCGGCCGCGCTCGATGTGGATGCCGTGCTGGTCACACCCTCCTGCGGTGATCCGCTGTACCGACGCGCCGCCCGCGTGTCGATGGGCACCGTATTCCAGATTCCGTGGACCCGTATCACCGGGTTCAACGACGACGGCACCGAAAACAAGCATTACTGGCCGTTCCAGGGCATCGACGAGTTGAAGTCGCTGGGCTTCACCACCGTGGCCATGGCATTGGAGGATCGTTCGATTTCGTTGGACGAACTGACACGCCGTCTGCACGCGCCTGCCGAAGATCCGACGCATATCGACAAGCTCGCGCTGATCTTCGGTACCGAGGGCGACGGCCTGTCCCACCATACGATTGCCCGCGCCGATTTGACCGTGAAGATTCCGATGAGCCACGGCGTGGATAGCCTGAACGTGGCGGCATCCAGCGCAGTGGCGTTCTACGCGACACGCTAAGGAATCGCACGCGCTCCGAAAAGGCCGGATCCTTAACAAATCTACGAAACTGTTCATCGCAAGTTCACGGCACGCGGGGGCGAAAGCCTTGCATGTTCGTTTTTTTCTGCAATTATTAACTATGTAAACCGAATGCAAGGAAGCATCCGGCCCGGCAGTGCGGTGTCGAAAGACGCTCAGTAACAGAGAGGACAGTTACGATGACCAAGAATCCCAAGATTCTGTCGATTGTGCTTGCAGGTGGTGAGGGGACCCGCCTGATGCCGTTAACCCGTGATCGCGCGAAGCCCGCCGTTCCCTTCGGTGGTGTGTATCGTCTGATCGATTTCCCGTTGAGCAACCTGGTGAACTCCGGGTACCGTCAGGTCGTGGTGCTCACCCAGTACAAGTCTCACTCGCTTGACCGCCACATCTCCCAGGTCTGGCGTTTCTCCCCGCTGCTTGGCTCGTACGTCTCCCCTGTGCCCGCGCAGCAGCGTCTCGGCAAGCACTGGTATCTCGGCTCCGCCGACGCCATCTACCAGACCATCAACATCATCGAGGATGTCCAGCCGGACATCGTGGTGATCGTGGGTGCCGATCACGTCTACCGCATGGACTTCGAACAGATGGTACAGCAGCACATCGAGTCCGGCGCCGAGTTCACCGTGGCCGGTATCCGCCAGCCCATCGAGGAATCGAACCAGTTCGGTGTGATTGAGGTCGATCCCGATCACCCGAACATGATCAAGAACTTCCAGGAGAAGCCGCCCACCACCACCGGTCTGCCGGACAATCCGAACCAGATTCTGGCCTCCATGGGTAACTACGTCGCCAACACCAAGGCCCTGTTCGAGGCTCTGGCTCTCGATGAGAAGGCTGCCGACACCAAGCACGACATGGGCGGCGACATCGCCCCGTACTTCGCTTCCCGCAACGAAGCCGGCGTCTACGACTTCAACTCGAACGAGATTCCGGGCTCCACGGCCACTGATCACGCTTACTGGCGCGACGTCGGTACGATTAAGCAGTTCTACGATGCGCACATGGATCTGATCGCCTATGTGCCCGAGTTCAACCTGTACAACCAGGATTGGCCGATTTACACGATGTCCGGCAACCTGCCGCCGGCCAAGTTCGTGCACGCCGGCCGCGACCGTCTGGGCCACGCCACCGATTCGATCGTCTCCCCCGGTGTGATCGTCTCCGGCGGTGAAGTGCACCACTCCGTGCTCTCCCCCAATGTGCGTATCCACTCGTGGGCACAGATTGTCGATTCCGTGCTGTTCGACGGTGTAGTCATCAACCGCCGCGCCCGCGTGTACAAGGCGATTCTTGACAAGAACGTGGTGCTCACCGAGAACTCCACTGTCGGCATCGATACCGAGCACGATCTGGCCCGTGGCTTCACCGTCACGCCGGATGGCATCACGGTTGTCCCGAAGAACACCATCGTCGATGACTGATTGACCAGTCCAGACATGGAAAAGCCCCGCATCATGCGGGGCTTTTCTCGTATAGAGCTCCCTCTGATGAGGGAACTTACTAAGCGCTATCAGTACTTTGGCATATTGTCGAAGCTGAAGCCTAGGGCGGCGAGCTGGTCGCGGCCTTCGGGCGTGATGCGCTCCATGGTCCAGCGCGGATCCCACGTCCAGTCGATGCGGAACTCCTCGACCAGACCGGCCAGCGTGGATGCGCATTCGTCCTCGATAAGGTCGGTCAGCGGGCAGGCCGGCGTGGTCAGCGTCATCGTAATAATGGCGCGGCCTAGCTCATCGATCTCAATGCCGTAGACCAGACCCAAATCGATCACGTCGATGCCAAGCTCCGGATCAATCACCTGATGCAGTGCCTCGCGCACGTCTTCGGCAGTGGCGCGGCCGATATCGTCAATCGCCTTGATCGGAATCTCGCTGCCATCGGACTGTTCGTCATCCTGGCAACCGCATTTGCCGTGGTGACCGCCACACGCACAGGTGTCATCGCCGGACGCAGCAGAGTGCTCGATCGGGCGTCCGTTCGGGAAGCCCTTGGCCAAGGCCGGGTTGGCCATCACGCGGCGAGCGGCCTCCTCGTCCTGCAGGACGCCGTTGACAGCATCGAAAACGGACGGCTGTGGTTCGGGAACCAAATTATCGTTGGACATATTTCCTCAGTTCTTTGCAGCGAGGGCTTTGGCGATGGAGTCCTTCAGCCCTTCCCAACCTAGCAGAGCGCATTTGATGCGCATAGGGTATTTCGACACGCCTTGGAATACCACGGCGTCGCCGAGCTTTTCTTCCAGGTTCTCGTCGTCCAGACCGGCACCGCGCGATTCCATCAGCTTGTGGAATGTCTGTTCCAGATCCATGGCCTCGTCAACGGTTTTGCCGTCCACCAGATCGACCATCACCGACAGGCTGGCCTGCGAAATGGAGCAGCCGTGGCCGTCCCACACCAATCGCTTGATGGTGTGCGGTTCGTCATCGGAGACTTCGACATGGATGGTCGCCTCGTCGCCGCAGGTCGGGTTGAACTGGTGCGATTCACCGGGCGTGCAGTATTCGTGGCTGGCTTGTACGGTGACATTGGCCGCTGCGTCCGCGGACTGTTCGACCGCTGCGTTGGGCGCAAAGGATTCCTTGCCATGCGGATGTTTCGACGCCTCGAGGATGACCTCTTGGTACATCTGTTCGAGGTCATCCCCGCTCATACCGAATTCGTTCATGGTGTTCTGTTTTACTCCACTCCAAAGAACTTACGGATGCCCTTGGCCGCTTCGACCAACGCTTGGGCATCTTCGACCGAATTGTAGACACCGGAGGAGGCACGGTTGGATGCGTATAGGCCGAAGTGGCGGTGTACCGGCTGGGCGCAGTGGTGTCCCACGCGAATCGCGATGCCCTGGGCGTCGATGAACTGGCCCACATCGTGCGGATGCACGCCGGCCACGTCGAACGCCACGGTGCCGATGCGGTCCACGTTTTCGCGCGGCCCGAGGATGCGAATGCCATCGACGTCGCCGAGCTTGAGCAGTTCGGCGGCGATGGTCTTCTCATGGGCTTCGATGTTCTCGAGCCCGATGTTCATCATCCATTCGGCGGCGACGCCTGCGGCCACCACTTGGGCGACCGGCTGGGTGCCGGCCTCGAAGCGGGCCGGAGGGGCCATGTATTGGGCCTCGTGGTCCATGTAGGCGAGCTCGACCATGGAGCCGCCGAAGTTGGCCGGCGGCAGGGCTTCGAGCAGGTCGCGCTTACCGTACAGGAAACCGACGCCGGTAGGACCGTACATCTTGTGCGCGCTCCAGGCGGCGAAGTCCACATCAAGCGCGTGGAAATCGACCTTGAGGTGCGGTACGGACTGGCAAGCGTCCAAGATGAAGATCGAACCTACTTCATGCGCACGCTTGATGATCGGGGCGATGTTGGTGATGGCACCCGTGGCGTTGCCCACGTGGGTGACGGCCACGACCTTGGTACGCTCGGTGATGACTTCGTCGAGGTTGTCCGTACGCACACGGCCGTCCTCGGTCAGGTCGATCCACTTGAAGGTGGCGCCGGTACGGTAGGACAGCTCCTGGAACGGCAGCAGCACCGAATGATGTTCCGCACGCGAGACGACGATCTCATCGCCCGGCTTCAGGGCAAAACGCTTGGCGGCTTCTCCCCCACGCCCCAGCGATGCATTGCCGAATGCGGTGGCGAGCAGGTTCAGTCCGGCCGTGGCACCACCGGTGACGACGACCTCCTCTTCACCTTCGGCCGCATTCGCGCCGACCAGCTTGGCCACCTTGGCTCGGGCCTCCTCAAAGGCCATGGTGCTACGGGCGGCCAGCTCGTGCGCACCACGGTGCACGCCGGCGTTAATTGTACGGTAGAAGTTCGCCTCGGCGTCGATCACCGCATTCGGCTTCTGCGAGGTGGCCGCAGAATCCAGGTACACGAGCGGGTGCCCGTGAATCTCCTGATCCAGAATCGGGAACTGCGCCCGAATCGCCTTAAAATCAACCATTATGTTCCCCCTACTTACGTAACAATTGTACGAAACGAGGGGGAGTCTGACATGGCCTGTTCGCGACCGTAAAGACCTGGCCTAAGCGGCCCGGAGCGTGTCGAGAATAGGGCATGTCAGACTCCCACGGTCACGGACTCAGGCCAGTGCGGACTCGGAGTCGGCGCCTTCGGGCAGGTACTGGTCGTAGCCGTTCTCTTCGAGTTCGTCGGCCAGCTCAGGGCCGCCGGTCTTGACGAAGTGGCCGTCGGCGAACACGTGCACGATGTCCGGCTTGATGTACTTCAAGATACGGGTGTAGTGCGTGACCATGAGGATGCCGAACTGGTTGGCTTCCTTGGCGCGGTTCACGCCTTCGGACACGATGCGCAGGGCGTCCACGTCCAAGCCGGAGTCGGTTTCGTCAAGGACGGCAAACTTCGGTTTCAGCAGTTCGAGCTGCAGCACTTCGGCGCGCTTCTTTTCACCGCCGGAGAAGCCTTCGTTCACGGAACGGGAGGCGAACTTCGGGTCCATCTTGAGGCGCTTCATGGCTGCGGACAGGTCCTTGGCCCACTGGCGAATACCGGGAGCCTCGCCGTCGATTTCGGTCTTGGCGGTGCGCAAGAAGTTGGTCATGGACACGCCCGGTATTTCGACCGGGTACTGCATGGCCAGGAACAGGCCGGCCTTGGCGCGCTCGTCCGGAGTCATCTTGAGGATGTCCTTGCCGTCGAGGAGGGCCTCGCCGGAGTCGACCACGTACTTGGGGTGGCCGGCCAACGTGTAGGCGAGAGTGGACTTGCCGGAACCGTTGGGGCCCATGATGGCGTGGGTTTCGCCGGAGTGGACGGTCAGGGTGGCACCCTTCAGGATCGGCTTGATGCCTTCCTTGGTTTCGACGTGGACGTGCAGGTCCTTGATTTCGAGTGTTGACATTGTTGTGCTCCTAAAAATGCTGTTCTTACTTGTCTTCGAGGACCTGTGCCATGGCGTCGTTTTCGCCACGGGCCAGTCGGCGGTCAATCACGGTCATCAGATGTTCGGAGATGGCGGGAATGCCGATTTCCTCGACGAGTTCGCCGAAGAAGCCGCGCACCACGAGCTTGCGGGCGTCGGTTTCGGGGATGCCGCGGGATTCGAGGTAGAACAGTTCCTCGTCGTCGAAGCGGCCCACCGAAGAGGCGTGACCGGCACCGATGATGTTGCCGTTTTCGATTTCGAGGTTCGGCTCGGAATCGGCGATGGCGCCCGGGGTCAGGACCAGGTTGCGGTTGAGCTCGTAGGAGTCGGTGCCGGGGGCGGTGGGCTGGATGAGCGCGTTGCCCACCCAAGTGGAGTGCGCGCCCTTGCCGTCAAGCGCGCCCTTGTAGATCACGCGGGACTTGCAGTCGGGGTGGTTGTGTACCACCATCGTGCGGTGTTCGATGTGCTCGCCGGGGTCCACGAAGTAGATGCCGAGCATGTTGAGGTCGCCCTGTTCGCCGCCGAAGTCCTGATCCATGCGGATGCGGACGATGTCGCCGCCCAAGGTCACGACGGAGTGGCGCAGGGATGCGCCTTCGCCGACGTGGATGCGGTGGTTGGCCACATGCTTGGCGGTTTTGGCCCATTCCTGAACGAACGTGGTGGAGACGTGCGAGTCCTTGCCGGTGGTGATTTCCACGCCTTCGGCCAGTCGTGCGTCACCGTCGTGTTCCACGACGACGTCCGCATGAGCCTTGTCGGCGGCGGCGATCACCAGATGGAAAGCGTCGAGGTCCTCCCCCGCGCCGTGCACCTTGACGAGCACGGGCTGGGCGATCTCACCGGACAGTTCCAGAATGGTTGCGGTGCGGCCGGATTCCCATTCGACTGCGGAGACGCGGTCGTTGGGCTTGGACACAGTGCCGGACAGGCCCTCACCGAGCTTGATCTGGCTGAGCTTCACGCCTTCGGCCAACGGCGAGCCGTCAATCATGGAGACTTCGATCTGCGTTTCGCCGGAAGGCTTGAACACGGTGAAGAACTCGTTGATGCGCTCGATAGGCGTGTAGCGCCATTCGTCCTGCTTGCGGCTGGGCTCCGGGTAGTCGCCTGCGTTGAACGAGCGCACGGCATGGTCCACGGAGGACGGCATGGCGGCCGGAATCGCGTACGGGTCGTTGGGGTCGGCGACCGGAATCTTGATTTCCTTGACGGGTGTTGTGTTGTCGGTCATCGGAATCAGCCCACCGATCCTTCCATCTGGAGTTCCACAAGTCTGTTGAGTTCGAGCGCGTATTCCATAGGCAGCTCGCGGCTGATCGGTTCGACGAAGCCGCGCACGATCATGCCTCGCGCCTCTTCCTCCGTGAGACCTCGGCTCATCAGGTAGAAGAGCTGGTCTTCGGAAATCTTGGAAACGGTGGCTTCGTGGGCCATCGAAACGTCGTCTTCGCGAACGTCGACATGCGGGTAGGTATCGGAGCGGGAGAAGTCGTCGACCAGCAGGGCATCGCACACGGTCGAGTTGGACGAACCGTACGCGCCCTTGACGATTTTGACCAGACCGCGGTAGGCGGAGCGGCCACCACCACGGGAAATGGACTTGGCGACGATGGTGGAGCTGGTGTGCGGGGCGAGGTGAATCATCTTCGCGCCCGTGTCCTGGTACTGGCCCTTGCCGGCGAAGCCGAGGGACATGGTGGATGCCTTGGCGTACGGTTCGGCGAGGATGCAGGCCGGGTACTTCATGGTGGCCTTGGAACCGATGTTGCCGTCGACCCATTCCATCGTGCCGCCCTCGCGCACGTAGGCACGCTGGGTGACGAGGTTGTAGACGTTGTTCGACCAGTTCTGCACGGTGGTGTAACGCACGCGGGCGTGCTTTTCGACGATGATCTCGACGATGGCGGCGTGCAGCGAGTCCTCGGACCAGATCGGGGCGGTGCAGCCTTCCACGTAGTGCACGTAGGAGCCTTCGTCCGCGATGATGAGCGTGCGCTCGAACTGACCCATGGCCGGGGTGTTGATGCGGAAGTACGCCTGCAACGGGATGTCCACATGCACGCCCTTCGGCACGTATACGAACGAGCCGCCGGACCATGCCGCGGTGTTGAGGGCACCGAACTTGTTGTCTTCCGGAGGCACGACGGTGCCGAAGTACTTCTTGACGAGTTCAGGGTATTCGCGCACAGCGGTGTCCGTGTCGACGAAGATGACGCCCTGCTTCTTCAGGTCCTCCTGGATGGAGTTGTAGATGACCTCCGACTCGTACTGGGCGGCCACGCCGGAGACGAGGCGGTTCTTCTCCGCCTCCGGGATGCCGAGACGATCGTAGGTGTTGCGGATGTCGTCAGGCAGTTCGTCCCAGCTTTTCGCCTGCTTGTCGATTGGCTTGACGTAGTACTTGAAGTCGTCTGCGTTGAAGCCGGAGAGATCCACACCCCAATCGGGCATGGGCTTTTCGAGGAACGCCTTGAATCCACGCAGACGCATGTCGAGCATCCACTGCGGCTCGCCTTTGTCGGCGCTGATCGCGCGTACGACGTTCTCATCAATGCCTCGTTTTGCGGCTTCGCCGGCGGCATCAGAATCATGCCAACCATAGTTGTAGTCGCCGAACTGGCTGATGATCTCGTCATCCTTCTTGATCTTGTCCTCGTTGACGCGGGTACGATCAGCCACATACTGGCTCATCTCCACGTCAGCGGCGGCGTTTGGTGCTGTGTTTTCGGTCACCATCCTGCCTTCCTTGTATCACACTTAATCCTATGAAAACCTAGCAGAACCCAAGTGCAAACACTAGCCGCCCTGACGCATATTGGCTGTGGGCTTGATTACACGAATGCGATACAGCGATATTGGAGCCGGGCAAGCTTGTCCCATGCACACCGAACATCGCGTATGCGGCATTATGTGTCGCACCACTGCATGCCGTATTTGTTACATATCACACTGTTGCATATCACACTTGGATATGCACGCTCGTGCCCATATTGCACCAGTTGTAGAACCATTCGGCCACATCCCATCCGATACCCACGCAACCATGAGATCCGTTGGCAATGGAGGGCATTACGGCATCCGCTACATATCCGCCGGCAATACGGTGGATTGCGCAACCGGAGGAGAAGTAATTGACGAAGCCCACGTCTTTGACATCCCATGTTTCCACCGTGCCATCGGCAAGATTCAGCGTGCCGCTCATATCTTGACTGGGCAACTTTTGCCATACGTTGAAGTCACCTGTCGGCGTACACATCATGCCAACGCATTCGCCGGTGACGTTGTCGTTGCCCTCCGCGACCACGACATTCAATGTCTTGACCACCGTGTCATTCTCATAGGCATAGAGCTTACGGTCGGACAGGTCAATCGCCACGCGATGAGTGACCTTGACTTCCTGTTTGGGATCTACCTTGCCGTCCACATTCACTGAGCCAGTTCCCGTGGCCAGCACCTGAGCCAAGCGAGCACCAACCTCCGTATCCGCGCCATCGGCAATCACAATGCCATCATGGCCTTCTGTTTCAGTGCTCAGCACCTCGCCAGCATTATTGACGACGACCTTCTTGTCTTCACGTTCCAATTTGAGATTCGGCTTGATTTGCTCGTCATAGTATTGCTGCAGCTTATCGGCATCAAAGACCACGTAGCCATTACGTACTTCATTGTCTTTCAGCTTTGACTGCTGGTTGGCGTCGATGCGCATGGCCGAACCCAGCATGGACGCATTCACGGTGGCGATGTCTTTATCCGCCACCTTGATGGCCACGGCATTGTTCACTAGGGTTTCCAGCGTGGTTTTCGCCTCATCGGCAATTGCATTGGTAATCGTCGGTTCGGTTACGTCGAGTTCCACCCGAACGGTCTGTGGCTGGACACTGCCCAATGACTCCACTGTGGAAATGGCTTGCTTCGCAATGCTGGTGGCGTTGGCTCCCTGGCCATTTTCTCCCGCAATAACGTTGAAGCCACTGTTGTTATCGTTCAATGCGACTTGCGCGTCAACAGGTTCTTGTGCATCAATGTTCAGCGCCTTATCTACCACACTGCCATCAGCGAGCTCGGGATTGATTTGCGGGGCCACATCATGCGTAATCCAGAACGCATACTGTTGCCACCATGCGTCACCGCGTTGGGCATTGATGACATCGGATGCGATTGCTTCACCATCAACTTCGATGCCGAGATCTTTCAGCGTGAACGTCGCCGACTGCCCCTGATATTTCGCTCGTACCGCGGTGTTGTCGACCTGGTCGTTGATTAGGTCGACAATCTCCTGCTCGGTTTTGCCGGTAACTGAATTTCCCCATAGCGTTGTGCCAGGCAGCACGTGATCTTGGAAGAACCAAACACCGCCGCCACAGGCAGCCCCCAAGGCAACCAGCAGACAAGCAATCACCACCCACGGCCAGATGCGGCGCCTCCTCATCTCATCGCCCTGAATGGAATCTGATGCAGCAGCATCCACACTGTCTGCCACAGTGCCGCTGACGGCATTATTCGCACCAAACAGAGGCGCAAACTGCTGGGTCGAGTCATCAAGGTGTTCGGTCATGGTCGGTCTTTCTGCGATGGCCTACTAAGCGTTATCTGCATACTACCAACACACCATAGAAACGGTAATTTTTTACCGTCGCCTTCCAATACATCATGCTGCATGCTGCTCATACAACAAAAAAGACGTGGTGGCGAAACATCATTAGATATTTCGCCACCACGTCTTTACCGTATGTCTTGCACTACGCCGATGACGGCAGCCAGCACATCATGCCACGATATTATGCACGGCACGAAAGTGCGTCAGCGCGCCGCCTGATGGTCGAGCGCGGCCTTGACCAGGCCGGCGAACAGCGGGTGCGGCTTGGTCGGGCGAGACTTGAACTCCGGGTGAGCCTGGGTGGCCACATAGAACGGGTGCACGTCCTGCGGCAGTTCCACGAACTCGGTGAGCTCGCCGTCCGGGCTCTGGCCGGAGATGCGCAGGCCGCCTTCGCGCAGACGATCCTTGTAGGCCACGTTGACTTCGTAACGGTGGCGGTGACGCTCGGTGACATGCGTGGTGCCGTACAGTTCGGCGACCAGCGAGCCTTCCTCCAGCTCAGCCGGGTAGGAGCCAAGACGCATGGTGTGGCCCATGTCGCCCTTGCCGGCCACGATGTCCTTCTGCTCTTCCATGGTGGCGATCACCGGGTTGGCGCAATCGGGCTCGAACTCGGAAGAGTTCGCGTCTTCAATGCCCAGCACGTGGCGGGAGTATTCGATGACCATGGACTGCAGGCCCAGGCACAGGCCGAGGGCAGGCAGCTTGGTTTCACGGGCGAACTTCAGAGCGCCGATCTTGCCGTCGATGCCGCGGATGCCGAAGCCGCCGGGGATCACGATGCCGTCGACGTTGTCGAGAGCGGCGGCCGCACCTTCGGTGGTTTCGCAACGATCGGCCGCAACCCACTTGACGTTGACCTTGGCCCAGTTGGCAAAGCCGCCGGCCTTGATGGCCTCGGTGACAGACAGGTAGGCGTCCGGCAGATCGATGTACTTGCCGACGATGGCGATGTTGACCTCGTGCTTGGGGTGGTGCACACGCTCCAGCAGGTCGGCCCATTCGTCCCAATCGACGTCATGGAACGGCAGGCCGAGCTCACGCACCACATAGGCGTCGAGGCCCTCCTCGAACAGGATCTTCGGCACATCGTAGATGCTCGGCGCATCCACGCAGTTGACCACGCCTTCGGCATCGACATCGCACATCAGGGAGATCTTGTCCTTGATGGACTGATTGAGCGGGCGGTCGGAGCGCAGCACAAGGGCGTCCGGGGAAATGCCGAGCTGGCGCAGCATCATCACGGAGTGCTGGGTGGGCTTGGTCTTGAGCTCGTGGGCGGCGGAAATGTACGGCACCAGGGAAACGTGCACGAACATGCAGTTGTCCGGGCCGAGATCGCGGCGCACTTCGCGGGCGGCCTCAAGGAAGGGCTGGGACTCGATGTCGCCGACGGTACCACCGATTTCGGTGATGATCACATCCACGTCATCGGAAGCCTGGGCGCGCATACGAGACTTGATTTCGTTGGTGATGTGCGGGATAACCTGCACGCACTGGCCGAGGTATTCGCCGGCGCGCTCCTTGCGCAGCACTTCCTGATAGATCTGACCGGTGGTGACGTTGGCCTTCTGGCTCAGGAAGACGTCGAGGAAACGCTCGTAGTGGCCGATGTCGAGATCGGTTTCGGCACCGTCTTCGGTCACGTAGACCTCACCATGCTGGAACGGGTTCATGGTGCCCGGGTCGACGTTGATGTACGGATCGAGCTTTTGCTGCAGAACATGGATACCGCGGCTGCGCAGCAAACGACCGAGCGAAGATGCGGTCAGGCCCTTGCCGAGAGAGGAGACAACGCCGCCAGTGACGAAAATATGCTTGGTGACGTGTTCTTGAGAATTACCATGTGTTCTTCTAACCATGGAATTTCACTCTATCATCCGTGTATGACCCGGCGTGTTCACCAGACGCGTCGGCCCCGACATGGCGTACTTGAACAATACGAATAGTAGGCTCGTCAAAAAGCATACGCAAGGTCATAATCACGTCAAACGTCTTATCCGCCAGCTATTGCAGGTATTGGTCGAGACGCACTAGGCCTAACGCATATAGGACAAACGCTGTTTTCAGGTTTTTCAGCGAGGCCCATTCATCGGCACCGTGCGCGTTGCCGGCACCTGGTGCGATGAATGGCGGGGTCTCCAGGTCGATGCCGTCGACCGCCGGCACATGGTCGGCATGGAATTCGGGACCGAAGTTGAGTGCGCGCGGGATAAAGCGGGCGTGGGTGCCGTCGCCGACAGCCACGGGTCGAGCCTCGCAACCGAGCACGTCGTTGTAGGTTGCGGTGAGCAACTGGACACGCGGGTCGTCAGCCTGCACGTAGTATGGGTCATCGTTAAGGATGTCGACAATGCGGCCGCCCGCCGCTTCGGCTTGTGCTTGAATACGCTCGATGATTTGTTCGTGTGCCTGGCCTACCGCATAACGGATGTCGAAGTGCAATACGATGGCATCTTCAGAAGTCTCACCTGATACCGCGCCTAATACCTTGTCTGCTTCAGCGAACTCATTCGCCGGTATAATCAAACCACCATTGGCGGTAGTCGGTCCGCTTTCCGCATTCTCGCAATCGATACCCAAGCCGGTGCCATATGAGTCTTTTGTCCATTGGGCAATCGCCTGCGCTGCAGTGAGGTCACGGCCTTCGAGCAGACCGGACCGGGCAAGCGCCGTAGTGAGCACCGCTATAGCGTTTACGGTACCGGACGGCTGGCAGGCATGACCGGTGACACCGGTGGCCTCAATCGTGACGCCTTGCGCTGTTGCGTTGATATGCAATCGCTCGGCGATATCTGGAGCGATGTTGCCGCTCTGGCAGAATGCTTGCCGCACGGTAGATTCGTCGACGCCGGTGAGGGTGATTGCGGCGGCCCCGGGAACCGTGTTAGTGGCGGTGCCGGCATGCCAACCGCGCAATTGCGGCCCGACCGGCAGTTCGACATCCACATCGAGCAGTCCTTTTTGGATATTGTTCACCGGGAAGGGACCATCGATGACGATGGCCTGGTACGGCGCGCCGATGTTGGCGACGAACCATTTGATGTCGTTGAGCGCGATCTCTTCGGAGCCGCCGAACAGTATACGTACGCGGTGGCGGAAACGGTGGTCGTGTTCCTTGAAGAAACGGAGTAGGAAATAGCTGGTCAGCGCGACGCCTTTATTGTCCAATGAGCCGCGACCGATAACAATATCGCCAATAACCTGCGGATCGAAGGCATCGTGCGTCCAACCGTCGTCGGCGGGGACTACGTCGAGGTGGTCGACGAAGGCGATGTCACGGTCGGTCTCCACGTTCTCCTGTGGATAAACGACTTCCATGACGTGGCCGGTGTAGTCGCGCGTAGGCAGCCCGTCTCGTCCTGCCTTGGCCAGCATATGGTCGAATACACGGCGTACTTCGGGTCCATAAGGCGCGCCCGGACGAGGATTCGGGTCCGATTCGTCGGAAACCGACGGGTAGCGCAGCAGCTCACACAGCTCATCGACGAACTGTGCGCGGTGGGCGTCAAACCAGCGTGACGCGGCATCGACGAGATCACGTTCCGTGGCGGTGAGAGTCATGGCTTCCTTTACTTGGACGCTTATGGTTTCCTCAGGTAACAGGAATCCCGGGCGCAACGTCGACTGCTACCCGGGATTGGCTGGAGGGCTTGGTTCTATTCGCTCAGCAAGTGCGCCACAGCATCGAGCGCGAGCTTGTAGCCGTAGAAACCCATGCCGGTGATGGTGCCGGTGGCCACAGGGCTGATTACGGAACGCTTGCGGAACTCGTCGCGGGCGGACGGGTTGGAAATATGGACTTCCATAAGCGGCAGGTTCTCGTCAATGACCATGTGCGCGGCGTCGGCGAGAGCATACGAATAGTGTGTGAAGGCGGCGGGGTTCATGACCACCGGGGTTTTCTCGTCGGCGGCTTGGTGCATCCAGTGCACCATTTCGGCTTCGTCGTCGGTCTGACGCACCTCGACTTCGAGGCCGAGGTCCTTGCCCCATTCGGTGCAGAGCTTGCGCAGGGTGTCGAGGTCTTGACGACCGTAGACGTCGGGCTGGCGGACGCCGAGACGTCCGAGGTTAGGGCCATTGACAACGATGACTTTGGTCATTGGGACTCCTTTTGTTTGTGCTTCTCTCCCTCCGCCCCTTCGGGGCACCTCCCTCATCAGAGGGAGGTAGAAGGTAAATCCGACTCCGGGGTACCTCCGTTAGAGGGGAGCCAAGTACTTTTTTCTGAGGGGATGGCGAACGGCACGGCCTACGGCCGTTCAATTACTGCTGGATACGACGGAATGCTTCTTCCACGGCTTCGGCGGGCGGGTTGTCGAGGTGTACGACGTGACCAATCTCGTCGAGGACCACGAAGCGCAGCTCATTGCCGCGGGCCTTCTTGTCGCGATGCATCAATGCGAGCACGTCGTCGAACGAGCCGCCATTCCACGACGTCGGCAGACCCATCGAAGCAAGCAACGAGCGGTGATAGTCAACCAGATCCTGATCGATGTAACCGATCAGATGGGCCAGCTCGGCGGCATACACCATACCGACGGCCACCGCATTGCCATGCCTCCAGCGGAAATGCTCGAGCTTTTCGATGGCATGGCCCATCGTGTGCCCGTAGTTGAGGAATTCACGCAGACCCTTCTCCTTCAAATCGGAGGAGACGTGGTAGGCCTTGACCTTTACCGTGCGCTCAATGAGCTCGGCAACCACGTCTTCGAGCGGCGAGCCGAGGAATGTAGAGCCGTCGAAAGCGCGCAGTTCAGCTGCGTGGTCTTCGAGGATATGCAGGATTTCGGGGTCGCGGATGAAACCGGATTTGGCGACTTCGCCGAGACCCTCGATGAAGATGTCATTGGGCAGCGTAGCCAGCGTCTTGGTGTCGGCCAGCACACCGGCAGGCGTGTAGAACGAGCCGACGAGGTTCTTGCCCTGCGGGGTGTTGATGCCGGTTTTGCCACCGGTGGAGGCATCGACCATGGCCAGCAGCGAGGTCGGGCAGTTTACATAGCGCACGCCGCGCATCCACGTGGCAGCCACGAAACCGGCCAAATCGGTTGCGGCACCGCCGCCAAGCCCCACCACGGCATCGGATCGGGTGAAACCTTCGTTGCCAAGGCGTTCCCAAATGCCGTTGGCCACGGTAATGGTCTTGCCGGGTTCGGCATCCGGAATCACGATGTCGGAAACCTCATAGCCGCCCTGACGCAACAGGGCGCGGGCACGATCGGAGTGTCGCTGCACCGGCTGAGTGTGGATAAGCGCGATTTTGGCGGGTTTGGGTCCCAGCACGTCGACCAGATGGTTCATGGCACCTTCGCCAATGACCACATCATACGGCTCAATTGCCGCTCCGGTAACATGCACTGCTCGCTCAGATACCATATCAATCACTTTCTTCGCTGCGCCCTGAGGCGTAAGCCCCCGGGTATGGACATGAACGTTGGCGACCTCGCGGAATACTGGGTCACGCTGCTTGAACAGTTTTTTCCAACGGGAGTTGGCGTTGCCATTGAGCATGGGCCGGCCTCCCCCACGGTTCGCGCGTTCCATGGCTTCCGCCGGATCGGCATCAAGGTAGACCACACGACCGCCATGGTCGATGTAGGAGGCGAGGGCATGCTGGGTGGATGGCGTCATGGGAGCGCCACCGCCCAGCGAAAAGATACCGTCGAAATCCTCAAGCATATCGGCGATGAGATCGGCCTCGACCTCGCGGAATGCCGGCTCACCGTATTCCTCGAAGTAGGAGGGAATCTTCATGCCCACTTCACGTTCGATCTCCACATCGGCATCGGCGAACGGCAGACGCAACATATGCGCCACTTCCTTACCGACACGTGTTTTGCCGGCTCCCATCATGCCGATGATGACGGCGCGGGGGCGTGCGGTCATAATCTACGAATCCTCTCGACGATTGGTGAGTACAGTTGCTGATGGTTCCGCGGCAGTCGTCACGAAACCATACGCCCTTCGTTCAGCGCATGTGCTCCGGCCACGAGGCGAGATACGACTCAAGGTTGCGCCGTGTTTCGGCAACACTGTCTCCACCGAACTTATCCAGCGCGTACTTCGCCAAAGTCAGACGCACCATGGCCTCGGCCACCACGGATGCCGCAGGCACGGCGGTGCTGTCGGAACGCTGGTTGATGGCTTGTGCGGATTCGCCGGTCAGCACGTCGACCGTACGCAGGGCCTTGGGGATGGACGGAATCGGCTTCATGGCACCGCGTACGCGAATCACCTGGCCATTGGACATACCGCCTTCAATGCCGCCTGCGCGGTTGGACAGACGGTCGATGCGGCCGTCGGCGTTGACCACGATCTCATCGTGCGCCTGCGAACCGGGGCGGGAGGCTTCCAGGAAGCCGTCGCCGATCTCCACACCCTTGAACGCCTGAATGCCCATGATCGCGGAGGCCAGAGCCGCGTCCAGTCGGCGGTCGGACTCCACATACGTGCCGATGCCGGCAGGCACACCGTAAGCCAGCACTTCAATCACGCCGCCCAACGTATCGGAGGCCTTCTTGGCCTCGTTGATGCGTTCGATGATGCGGGCTTCGGCCTCTTTGTCCAGCGTACGGACAGGCGAGGCATCAAGCGCTTCCAGATCGTCGGGGGTGGGCAGAGGCAGGTCGGGGTTGGTCTGCACGCCACCAAGCGCCACCACGTGGGCTACGGTGCGGATGCCGAACGCCTGATCCAAGAACTGCTTGGCCACCTCGCCCAAAGCCACACGGGAGGCGGTCTCACGGGCGCTGGAGCGCTCCAGTACCGGGCGGGCGTCGTCAAAACCATACTTGCGCATGCCGGTCAGATCGGCGTGGCCCGGGCGCGGGCGGCTCAGCGGCGCATTGCGGCCTTCGCGCGGCAGGTCATGGTCGAGTGCATCGGCGCTCATGACCTCGGTCCACTTCGGCCATTCGGTGTTGGCGATTTCGATGGCCACCGGCGAGCCGAGGGTCAGGCCGTGGCGTACACCGGTCAGCAGACGGACCTTGTCTTGCTCGAACTTCATGCGGGCACCGCGACCATATCCAAGTCGACGGCGTGCCAGTGCGGAAACGATATCGTCCGTGCTAATACGCACGCCGGCCGGCAACCCTTCAATCATGGCCACCAATGCTTCTCCGTGAGACTCCCCTGCCGTCTGCCAACGCAGCATAACTTCCCTCGTTTCATGTGTGTACGTCTATGTGTACGTCTAGCTAGGGGTTAATGTTAAGCCATGCCATACCTGTTCACGCTACCCGGTCTGCTATGTGGGCTTGCACTGTCCATTGAGGATGTTCGTCATCGGCGGGTGCCGATCGCGTGGGTGGCTGCGGGCGCGTTGCTTCAGCTGGCCGCCGATTTCGCGTATGGAGTGGTGGTGAACGACCTGTTCGTGCTGTTGCAGGCGCTGTTGTTCACCGTGCTATGTTGCCTGATCCAGTTCGCGTTGGCGTTGCTGGTGCCTCGGTCATTGGGATTCGGCGATGTGACCGCCTTGATACCTATGGGATTGTCTGTCGGACTGTTTGGCCTGTTGCCTGTGGTGGTCTGGTGGCTGGCGATGGGCGTTGCCGGCATCACATGGATTGCCTTGTGGACGCGATTCGACCCACAACGCACATCACCGGCACATGCGGGCAAGGTGCCGTATGTGCCGGTGATATTGGCGGGCGCGATTGTGGCGGTGGCTGTTGGGGTGTTGTCCTAGATTTCTTTCATCCGCTTCGCGGGAGCCCCGGGCTTAAGTTGAGCGTTACATTCCCTGCAGTGCTCCCCTCAGTCCGCTTTTTTGCGGACAGCTCCCCTCGGCGAGGGAGCCAATGAAGAGACCAACGTCCGATCAGCTTCCCCAAGCGAAGGAAGCTAACGGGATGACTACTGGTTTTCGGCTTGCCACTTGCGTAGTTCGGCCACGTTCTGGTCATGTTCATCGGCGGTTGCGGCGAACTTGGTTTCGCCGGTGTCCAGATTGACCGTGCAGAAGTACAGCCAATTGCCGCCTTCGGGGTGCAGTGCCGCTTGAATGGCGTTATCGCCGGGATTGCTGATCGGCGTAGGCGGCAGGCCGGAGATCTTGTACGTGTTGTACGGGTTGGACTCGTCTTGGGTCATCTCGGTGGTCACCTGCGCGGGCTTGACGTTATTGCCATAGGCCACGGTGGAATCCATGCCCAACGACATGCCCTGCTCCAAACGGTTCTCGATGACTCGCGTCACTTTGCCGTAGTAATCGGCTTTGTTGACCTCGGCCTCGGCGATAGAGGCGATGATCATCACCCGTTCGCGGTCACTGCCGGCCGGCACGCCCAATTCATCCAACTTGGCGATACGCTTATCGACCATGGCCTTGAGGATTTCCGAAGCGCTCTTCATGCTCTTGACGTTGTAGGTTCCCGGCTCCAGCCATCCCTCAAAGCTACCGCCCGCTTCATTGGGCAGAATATCCTTACCCTTGTTCTTGATAATCGTGTCGAATTCGCTTTGGGCAATGCCGGAAAGCTTCGCGGCGTTGGCGAACACATCGGTGGCACGTTCACCGGGACGAACCTCGAGGAAGCCCGCCGCCTGGTTGGTGTCGGAGAGAACGTCGATCACTTTGGATGCGGCCATATGCTTCTTCAATGTGAACGTTCCCGGATAGAGTGTCGTGCTATTGGCGTTGACCACGCTGGTGAACGCGGCAGTAGACTTGATGACTTCGGCCTTGAGCAGATTATCGGCGATCTCCGCCGCGCCTTGGCCCTCGCTCACGGTGAATTCGACCTCGCCATAGCCCGGTCCCGGATAGTCCGCGATGGCCGTCGACTGGTTGCTCCGGCTGTCGCGCCATGCGATGAGCTTGGTTACGCCGAAATAGCCGCCGCCGATAAGCAGGGCGACGATGGCGATAGCGATGATAATGCCACTGATACGCTTGCGCCTGCGCTGTGCACGTCGCTTGCGCATCTCCCTGCGGGATTTCGGCGGTTCTGGCGGCTCGGCCCCGCGCATTGGTTCTGACCCCTGTTCGACCCAATGCGTGTTGTCATCAAAGAACTCGTTAAAATCATCGGTCATAACCGATACCTCACTGCTCCCGGGTACGGTCGAGTGCCGTCTGCAAAATCACCACTGCCGACTGCTGGTCAACCACCGGCCTGTGCTTGTTCGAAGCTTTATGGGCCTCGAACAGCTGACGATGCGCACTGACTGTTGTCAATCTCTCATCTATCAACGATACCTGCGGAATCTGATACTCCGTAGAATCACTGTCTTCACTCTCTGCTTGCAGCCTCTTCTCCAGATTGGCCGCCCACCTGCGCGCTTTTTTGGCGCTTTTGCCTTCTGTACCGTCCATCTGCAGGGGCAGTCCGACGATTACATGGTCCACATGTTCGTCTTCGATGACGTTCAGGACCTCGTCAATAGCAAAGAAATAGTCGCCGGCAACATGAATGTTGCCAGCAGGATGTGCAAAGGTAAGCTCCGGGTCGGACAGTGCCAGTCCGACCCGGGCATTACCCAAATCAACGCCTAACCACACCACTGGCGGAATCAGGCTTTCTGCGCCTCGTGCTTGAGCGCTTCGAGGGCCTCGTCGATCTTGGAGGCATCGACACCGCCACCCTGGGCGAAGTCCGGCTTGCCGCCGCCACCGCCGCCGAGGACCTTGGCTGCGCCACGCACCAGATCACCGGCCTTGATGCCGGCCTTGCGGGCGGCCTCGTTGGTGGCCACGGCGACCATCGGCTTGTCATCCTCGTTCACGCCGGCAAGGGCCACCACCACGGGGGCGTCTTCACCGAGCTGGGCGCGCACGTCGAGTACGGTCTTGCGCAGGGCATCGACCGCGCCAAAGTGGCCCACGTTCTTGACGGCCACCTTGACCGGGGCCGCGGAGTTCTTGGTGTCAGCAACCAGCGCCGGAACCGAGGCGGCCAGCTGGGACTCGTACATGGAGGCCAAGCGACGATCGGATTCCTTGAGCTTGGCGAGCAGGGCGTTCACACGCTCGGCGAGCTCGTCCGGACGAGCGTTGAGCTTGTCGGACAGCTGGGAGACCAGCGCGTGCTCACGAGCGTTGAAGTCATAGGCACCCTGGCCCACGACGGCGTCGACACGACGCACGCCGGAGCCGATGGAGGCTTCGGACAGGATGTTGACCATGCCGATCTTGCCAACGTGGTCCACGTGGGTACCACCACACAGCTCGCGGCTCCAGCCGTCTTCGCCGATGGAGACCACGCGTACGATGTCGCCGTACTTCTCGCCGAACAGGTGCATGGCACCGAGGGCGATGGCGTCGTCGAACTTCATTTCCTTGGTGGTCACGGCGAGGTTGTCGCGCAGCTTGTCGTTGACGCGCTCCTCGACTGCGGAGATCACGGACTTGGCCGGGGCCTTGGACCACTGGAAGTCGAAGCGCAGACGGTTCGGGGCGTCTTCGGAGCCGCGCTGGGTGGCCTGCGGGCCCAGCTCCTCACGCAGCGCCTTGTGCACCATGTGCGTGGCGGTGTGCGAGCGGGCGATGGCGCCACGGCGGGCCAGGTCGATGTTGGCGTTGACTTCGGCGCCGACGACCAGCGTGCCTTCGGTCAGACGGCACTGGTGGACGATGAGGTCCTTGATGGGCTTCTGCACATCGTCGACTTCGAGCACGGCGCCGTCGTCGGACAGGATCTCGCCCTGGTCGGCGAGCTGGCCGCCGGCCTCCGCGTAGAACGGGGTGCGGTCGAGGATGACCTCGACGTTGGCCGGGCCGGTCACGGCGGGCACGGAACCCTTGCCTTCCTGCATGATGCCGATCACCTTGGCGCGGGCGGACATGTCGGTGTAGCCGAGGAAGTCGATCGGGCTGACGAGCGTCTTCTTGAAGTCGTCGTAAACGGAAAGATCCACGTTGTGACGCTTCTTGAGGGCGTCGGCGCGGGCGCGGGACTTCTGCTCGGCCATGAGTTCGCGGAACTTGGCCTCGTCCACCTTCACGCCCTGTTCGGCGGCCATCTCGAGGGTCAGCTCAATCGGGAAGCCGTAGGTGTCGTGCAGCTTGAAGGCGTCCTCGCCGGCCACGACGGGCTCGGCGGAATCGCTCTTGGCCTTGTTGACGGCCACGTCGAGAATCGTGGTGCCGGTCTCAAGGGTGCGGCGGAAGGCGTCTTCCTCGCCATACGCGGATTCGGACACCTCATGGAAGGTGTCGTTGAGCTCCGGGTAGCTGGCCTCCATGGCGGCCTTGGAGGTCGGGAAGAGGGTGGGCAGCACCGGATCGGTCACGCCGAGCATGCGCATGGAGCGCACGGTGCGGCGCAGCAGGCGGCGCAGCACGTAGCCACGGCCCACGTTGGACGGGCGCACGCCGTCGGACATGATCATCAGGGCGGAGCGCACGTGGTCAGCGACCACGCGGAAGCGCACGTCGGCGTCCTCGTTCTCGCCGTACTTCAGGCCGGAGAGCTGCTCGGCGGCCTCGATGACCGGGAAGACCTCATCGGTCTCGTAGATGTTGTTCTTGCCCTGCAGCAGGTAGGCCAGACGTTCCAAGCCGGCACCGGTATCGATGTTCTTGTTCTCAAGCTCGCCCACGATGTGCAGGTCGGTCTTGGACTTGACGTTGTCGACCTCGTAGTTCTCGAACA